>ERZ772860.404-NODE-404-length-39353-cov-6.642501_pt1 | contig 39353 bp, 38 predicted proteins | sample MGYA00511342_ERZ772860 | MGnify/ENA primary metagenome ERZ772860 (study PRJEB29015, sample SAMEA2737665) | human gut metagenome | biome: human gut; feature: human-associated habitat; material: faeces | place: China | collected 2012 ... | reverse complement strand
GGGCCGCGCTCCATCACGGGGACTGGCCGTCGGGCACGTCGTCGTACCGCTTGACCCTGGTCAGTCCGAGATACAGGCACCTCCCGTCGGCGGTCTCGCCGAACGCCCGGTGGTAGCCGGGGTCCCTGGCCACATGGCCGGCGGCGAAACCCCTGACGCATCCGTACCTGTCCAGGAGGGACACGGGGATGCGGTAGGGGTATCCGTCGTACTGGTACTGCTCGTAGATCTCCCGCGAGACCTCCTGGCCCGGGGAGAGGGGACGGTCGTTGTCGGAGCGGCGGATGGCCTTGCCGCCCCTCCCGGGGGTCCGCCCACTCATCCCCTTGGATGCCCTCACGGGCGCCGGACCGCCGTCCGGGAACAACGGTTTCATATCGTCGTCGAACCCGTCGCGCGCGATGGTCCATCCCGTGGCCGTGCGGTAGACTACCGAGTACTCGGCCGCGCTGGACCACATCATGAACGAGACGATGCCCCTGGGCGCCAGCACCGAGACCATCTTCCTCGCCGCCTCGGCTGGGGTCCTGGCTTCGACGACCCCGTCCAGCCTGCGGCATTCGTAGGACGGCATCTCAGCCCTTCCTCCTGCGGTTGGCCGACCTCACTCCGCGGGTGCCGACCCCCATGAGTTTCAGGAACCGCTTGTAGTCCTTCTCGGAGTAGTAACCGGCGATCAGCCCGTTCACCGTGGAGATCCCGATCATGATGTCGTCGTCATGATCGGAGCCGGTCATGCTCATGCGGCAATCGGCGGTGAACTCGCGGAATGCGTCGTAGTTCTGCTCCACGAACCTTCCGATGTGGGCGGTTATGTAGAGCATGTACCTGTGCTGGTGTAGGCGGTCGAACTGGATGCTGGAGGCAAGGAACTCGACCGTCTCGTCGTAGAACGGGGTGTCCGAGGACCTGTATCCGGGCTCGTTGAGCACCCAGGCCCATCCTTCGACATCGTAATCCGAATCGTAGACGTCGATGTCCCTGTAGCCAAGACGGATCATCTCCTCTAGGACGGATGTCATCTCCTCACCCCCTTGGATTTGGATGCGGACCTCGGTTTCTTCGAGAACTGGCCGTTCGGCTTGCGGGGCTGGGATGCGGCCTTGGACCTGGGTTTCGTGTTGCACGAACCCCGGCCCTTGGTGGACTTGGTCTTCCCGGATGCCTTGGCCGGTCTCCCGGAGGACCGGGACCTCCTGGAGCTGTCCGGGTAGCCGTCGTACTCGCCTGTCCAGGATGCGTCGTCGGTGTAGAGCCTGCCGTAGACGTTGCCGAAACGGTCAACCGCCGTCCAAATGCGGTATGTAGGGCGGTAGACGGACTGACGCTCCTCACGGACGGTGACGGACCTGCCGTAGAGCCTCCTGGCAAGCGTCGCGGGGTTCTGGGCCCGATACCACATTCCAGTTCCGATCTCCTTGATGTCCATCATCTGCGGACCCCCTTGCGGTTGGAGCTCGTCCTGGACTTCGGTTTCTTCGCGAACTGGCCGTTGGCCTTGCGGGGCTGGGAGGCCTTGGACTTCGGCTTGGTGGATTTGGAGGCCACCTTCGCTGACTTGCGCTTCGGCCTGGAGGAACGGTTGGACGTCCTGGCCTTCGCGTTCGTAGAGCTGCCAGCCGATTTCCTGTTACCGTTCCCGAGGAGCGAAGTATAATGGTCGATGTAGACCGAAGCCAGGTCGTCACAGTCTATGTCCGCTTCCTCATATTCGACCATGAATATGTTGAAGGCGGCTGGACAGGACTTCTCGATGGCCTCGTATGCCGAATCATAAAGGCCTTCGATCTCACGCCTGATCAGATTCGAAATCTCCTCCAGGGCCTCGTCCTCACTCAAACCCATTCTGCGCCATTCCGGACAATACTCATCGACGATTTCCTCGAATCCGATGTCGTCCAGATAGAATGTGCACAGCCAGGTGCGGTAGTTGGTGTATCCGTTGTACGACAGATTACCGCCTCCTGTTGCTTGACCCGCGACTGGTCCTCGGTTTCTTCGCGAACTGGCCGTTGGCCTTGCGGGGCTGAGCCGAAGCCTTGGACTTGGGTTTGGAGTTGCACGAACCCTTGCCCTTGCATCCGGAGTTTGTCTTCCTGGACTGGGAGGTTCTGGGGTTGACCCTCCTGTATCCGGTCATACGTGCCACGACTTCCGGTTTGTCGGAAATGAAACCGGACAGCCATTTGCGGAACTCCCAGTTTACAGCCTGCCTCCCCCCGTACCTTTCGACGACCTCGATCGGTGTGGAGTTCTGGTTGAAGCTCTGGACGAACCTGTCGTACAGCTGGTCGTTGAACTTGTACTCCAGAAGATCCACCATGTCGTCGTTGTAGAGACGATCGCCGTCGCTGTCCACCCAGGTCATCTCCTCGCCCCCTTGGACTTGGAGTTCGTAGTCTTGGGTTTCCTGGAAGCGTTGCCCTTCGGCTTCTTCGCGAACTGGCCGTTGGCCTTGCGGGGCTGGGCCGAAGCCTTGGACTTCGGTCTGACTGATTTGGATGCAGTCCTCGCCTTGGCCTTGGAAGGTTTCCTGGAAGAGCCCTTGCGGTTGCTGGAACCCGACTTGGGGACAGGGCCGTACTTCTCCAGGCAGAACGATGCGATGTCTCCGATGTAGTCGAAGGTGTCCAGCTCATAGGAGATGATCGCCTCTATGAAGCCGGCATCCGTTCCCGTGACACGGTAGTCCGGACGGTAGACCTTCTCCTCCACGAATGAGAAGACCGCATCGTAGACCTCGTCCTCAGTGGCGCCGCTCCTGTAGAGGGACGCCATCAGCCTGTCGATCTCGTCGCGATAGTATTCGTACACCACCGGTGCCGCGTCCTCCAGCCCATAGGCGTATTCCGGGAGCATGTCAGCACCTCCCCTTGGAACCGGAGGCCTTCCTGCTGGCGCTGGCCTTCCTCTGGGCGGGCTTGGGTTTCCTGGAAGCGTTGCCCTTCGGCTTCTTCGCGAACTGGCCGTTGGCCTTCCTGGGCTGGGAAGCCTTCGATTTGGGCTTGGCATTCCCGGAAACGGACTTCCTGGAGGATGAGGTGGTCTTCCTACCCTTGCGGTTGGAGGACGCCTTCCCGGAAGAGGACGATGTCCCGCCGACGTCGTAGGATGCGATGAGACGGTGCCCTTCGGCGTGCGCCTTTATCTGCGCCGGGGTCTGATCGTAATAGCCGTTCAGCCACAGCCCGGACATGGGGTCGTAGTCCTTCCCCCAGATGAGCTGGCGCCCGTTCACTGCAACAACGTCATACACGGTGCGGGGACCGTAGGAGCTCTCCCATACGTCGTAGTAGACCTCCTTGATCTTGAAGCCGTTGAACGTCTCCTTCGCATAGGGGGACGAACCGTACTCGGACGGCTCCGGACGGCTGGCCCCGTTGTACCCGGGGTTCGCGGGCTTCGCGGACCTGGACCTGCGGACGTTGAAGCTGTTCTGCTTCCTGTCGTTCTTCAGGGTCATGTCCCCGCCGGAGTTGCTGGCCTTGTCGTCGAGACCGAGGATCAGCAGCATGGAGTTGATCGCGTCCCTGTCCGAGTTGGTGGTTCCGCCTACGGCGTACGTCCTGGTGTTGGGGTCGTAGTCGAAGATGATCGTCCCGTAGTGCGAAAGAAGAAACGAGCCGTCTGGCTTCATGTAGGACCAGTAGCCGGTAGGCGACTCGTGCCAGCGCCCGGGCTGGTTCTTCGCCTTCTCGTACTGGGAGACGATGACCTTCAGCGGAAGGGATGCCATCAGCGCCTCCCCCCTTTCGAAGGACTCCTCCTGCTGGACTGCGGGACCGGGGGCGCCTTTCCCTTGCGGGGCCTGGTGTCCGCGGAGGCCCTGTTGGGGGACGCGCGCGGACCCTTGGCCTTCCCGGGAAGGGCCCACTTGCGGGACCTCTTCTCCTCCTTCAGACGGGAGACCGCGTCGTCGAAGGCCTCGGACTCGGTCATCATGTACCTCCCGTTCATCACAGGGTACCCCATCTCGCGGTCCGCCTTGTTGGGATGATGGGTCCAGTCGATGCCCAGCCAGTTGGCCCACAGGCCCGTCTCCCGGCTCTTACCGACTATGATGTAGTTGATGCCGTACATCGCCGGGTGCTGGCCGATCAGGAAGATGTTGGCCAGGTCGTAGTCGAAGCTGTCCAGCGTCTGGGCGAACCCCTCCTCCGGGGAGACGGGTGCCGACTTGGTAGCCATGTCGCTCACCTCTTGCCCTTCCTGGACTTGCTGGCCTGGGTTGACGTCGCCTTGGACTTGCCCTCGGAGCCCTTGCGCTTGATGCACTGGTTGCCCTTGGGCTTGTTCTTGCTGGCGGAGCATCTGCCGTTGGAGCATGAGGTCCTGCCGCTGGTGGACCTGGCGTTGCAGGACTTGGTGTTGCAGGACTTGGAGCTGGAGGATCCCTTCGGCTTGGAGTTCCCGGACTTGGACTTGCCTCCGGACTTCCTGTTGGCGGATGCGGACTGGGGCTTGGAGGACTTCTTCTTCGCGGGCTTGCCCTTGCCGGATACCCTGGGCCCTCCGATCGGTACGGCGTTGTCCCAGCAGACGATGCCTCCCCTGCCGTCCTCCCACATGTTGGCCACGGGGGAGTTGCCGGCCTCGATCGCGCGGCGGCATTCCTCGTAGTTGGCGCGGTCCTGGGGGTACACGCGCATGGTGCGGGTGTGACCTCCTCTGGTAATGTAGACGTCGAACCCCTTCAGCCCGTTGCCGATGGGGACCTCCTCGACTACGCAGTCGGAAAGGGTCCACTTGCGCTTGACGTTCTGGCTGGCGACGGGTGCGGGGATGGACCTGACCTGCCTGGAAGACACCCTCTGCTGGGGCAGCGCCCTGGGAGCGTTGGGGCTCTTCATATACATCTGACCGTCCTGGCAGTATCCGATCTGCTCCCCCTTCTCGTTGAGAAGGACGAGCACAGGCCCGGTCCAGCCGGTCTGCCTGATGGCGTTGGTGGCGGCGGACTTCGCCGAGCGGCGGTTGAGCTTCCTCTGGGTGCGGTTCGCCTTCCTAAGTTCTTTCTTCAGTCTCTCCTCGTCGGCCAGACGGTCCTCCACGCTGCGGTTCTGCTGGTTGATCCTGTCGATGGTGCTCTGGTACTCCTGGGCCGACATAGTGCTAATGGGCATTCTATCTCTCTGTTCACGAGCGCGCGGAAGCCCCGCGCCCTAGGCCTACGGTCCAGAACATTCTCCATCGGGCTCACCTCTTCCTCACGTTCCGGCTCAGAATCTGAGCACGTGCTATCGACGAGTACTCGTAGCCATGGAGCACGGCGTTACGAGCGGCCCTCCCCTTGAGTCTCGGAACCTCGGACTGGGGCACGTCCGGGGGCGTGTCGGTGAGTATCCTCCTGTCGTCCAGGTACGCCTCCCGGGACTGCATCCCGGGCACGGTGTCGTAGTAGCCCGACTGACTCCTGTCGAGCCCTGTGCGGACGACGGTCTCTGCGACTGTCAGCCTCTCCTCGTCCTGGAGGATCCTGTCCTGCCTGGACTTGGAAAGATGATCGAAGGTCCAGTCCTTGAGACGGCCCTTCCTGGTGGACGGGTACGTGGTGCGGAGGATCCCGCGCCTGTCGGGGTCCACCGCGCGCTGGTGGTGGACCACCTCGTGGACCACCCCGTCCGGCGTGGTCTGCCTTTCGAGCAGTATCAGCGGAACCTCCACCCCATCCTGCTTCCTGTAATAGCATCCCGTGGCATCCCCCATGTCGGGGACGGTGCGTATTATGAAGCTGCCGTTCCTCGTCATGGTCTCCAGCTCGTCACGTGTGAACGACTGGGAAAGGATGCGGCGTATGCGCGCCTGCTCCTCCGGATCGGCCATCACGGCTATCCTGCGCTGGACCGACTTCTGGTTGTCCGGTACCGATGAGACATCGTAGTACGGGGAGTCCGGCGTGTCTATGCCCTGGATGTCGCAGCTGCTGGGGTTGGCCCACCACTGGGCGATCTCCTGCGGCGTGCGTCCCGACGGGATGACGAGCTCCGACCTGGAATCCAGATCGGACCAGTCCCCCTTCTCCTGGAAGCGCGACACAAGGGCCCAGTCGGGCACCAGCCCGTTCTCGTCCACCGGGATGCGGTACGTCCTCATCCCTACCCGGACACTCACGGTGTCCGGGGAATCCGTTCCTTTCCTTCCGAACCTCATGACACATCATCTCCAATGCACCACTGCACGGCGCGACGGAGCTCATCGATGCCGTACCTCCCGTCGGGAAGAGGGGTCTGAGAACCATGACCCGGTGCTCCCTTCCCGGCCTTCGATTGATCGTCAGAAGAGGGTCCCCTGCCATCGTCGGATTTGTGTCCGCTGACACAAACGACCCCCTCGTTTTGCGGGGTTTCCTTAGAAATATATATAGGAGGTTTTTTCGACCCCCCTTTCACACACCCACACAAACGTCTGGCTGCTGTGGAATTTGTGTGAACTTCCTCGGAGTGGGGATTCATTGAAATCCACACCTTTTCGACCCCCGATTCAGTCGCGCGACTGATCTTCACATAGCCCGCCTTCGAGATGCGGTAGCGGAGCTGGTCGCGCGACAGTCCCATCGATTCGGAGACTTCCTTCTCGGTCATCCCCTTGTTGAGCAGATTGACCGCGATCTCCACCTGAGTCTGCTTCTTTGTGACCTCGGGCGCCGGCGGCTTCTCTGCCGGCGCGCCCGTGATGACCTCGCTGTGGTGCTCACGGTAGTAGCGCTTGATCGTGCTGAGCACTTCTATCGAAGACACCCCGCCGATCGTGCGGTTAAACAGCTCCCAGTCGAAGTCGTCCCCGACGTAGAACGTCGCGCTGGCCTCGTGGTCGTAGCAGTAACCACCCTCCTTGAGGGTGTCCCTTGTGCCCGTCCATTCCGTTACGGGAACTCTGAGGAACCTGGGTTCCGAATCGTACGCCTTCACCAGCATGAGCTCCTTCGGAGTGAAAGGGAGGTGGTGCTTGGCGATGTACTGGGCGTTCAGCGCCAGGTCCTTCTTGAACTTGCACGTCAAATTGCCTGGATAGTTCTTATCGTTCAGATAGTTCCTGAAAGCCGGCCCGATTCCCCTCGCGGACGGGGTGAGGAACCACACCACCAGACGGAACTTCCTGATCGTACCCAGGAACTCCTTCATCATGACCGATGCATTGGTCTGATTCGTATCCCCTCCGATGAAGTTCTGGGCCTCATCCAGGATCAACACTATCACGACATCGCGCCCGTACCTCTCGATTATCTGGACGACCAGCGGGAACAGCTCCTTCATGGTCGTGATGTGATGCACATCCGGAGGCGTCTCCACCAGTATGCGGCCGTTGACCTTGTGGAAGAAGATCATGTTCGTGACCACGACCACCTTTCCGACGCTGGGGTAAGCTCCCTTCACCAGCCTCTCGGCCACCGCGACTGCGGTATGCGACTTACCGCCGCCCTTGAAACCGCTGGTGAGTATCGCCGCACCTGGCTTGAATATGGATGCGAAGTAGAGATCGGCCGGGCTTCCCTTCTGGACCATTCACTCATCCCCCATGTCTATCATCTCGGCCTCCGCGGCCGGCTGGAGCTCCAGCGGGTCCTTGTCGATCAGCCCGACCTCGCGCATGATCTGCTCGTAGACCATGAGGTAGTTCAGGAAGGTCTCCGGGTCCACCCTCTGGCGCTGGTCCTTGGGGAGCGGGGCGAGATTCGCCTGGACCTTGTACTGGTCGAAGTTCCACAACATCTTGTTCGGACAGTTCAGCGAAAGGGTGAGCTCGAACGTCTTCAGATACGAGACGCGGGTGTCCCCCAGCGAGTAGTAGCCGATGAGCTCCCAGTACGCCTCGTTCAAAGGACCGATGGTGTCCTTGTAGACCAAGGCCTGGCCATCCTTCATCATGCTGCCGCCTCCCTGCGTCTGAACAGGCGGATGCGCCTGGAATGCTCCGATTCGAGCGGACGGGAATCCTTCTCGGCCTTCAGTGATTCAAGGGTCTCCAGCATCGAATCGACGGGGTCGTAGGCGAACGCCGACGCGATCTCCAGCACCGAGTCGATGACCGGCGAATGGCCGATGGTCTCCTCGTCCGATCCGTCCTCCGATCCATCGTCCGGATCATCATCCGAATCGTCCTCGTCGTCATCCCAGAACCCGTCGGACATGGGGTCCGGGGACTCCTCGTCGTCGAAGTCCTCGTCTTCCGATTCATCGTCGGAGTCGTCCACATCGTACTCGCGGTAGATGGGGATGTCCAGCTCTTCCTCCTCGGGTTCCTCCGAATCGTCGCTGTCATCGAACGATCTCATGTACGAATGCATGTCCGATTCGATGCGGTCGGCCTCCCGGCGGCGCTCATCTGTATCCATCTGGGCGTAGAGCTCTTCGACGTCATCGACCGAAAGCCTCTCGTCCATGTCCTTGATGGTGCGGATGGTCTCGTACTCGATGGGGACGTTGAATCCGATGGTGGACGATTTCCACATCTCCTCGCTGACACCCTCCTCGATGTACTGCTTGGCATGCTGGTCCACACCCTGCATCGTCGAGTAGAGACGGGACGTCATGCGCTGGACGTTGACTATCTGCCTCGCGGACCCGAAGTTGACTATCTGGCGGAGCGTCCACAAATCACGGATCTTCGACGGGTCGTTGACCGGCGGCTCCCTCGCGTAGACCATCCTCGGGGAGCGGCGCATCACGTAGGCGCACCACTCGATGTTCTCAAGCTGGTCGATCAGCTCCTTGATGTGCTGGTCGATGTACTCGTCCACCTCGTCCAGATACCATTTGGACGACTTGGCGAACTTGTACGCGGGACCGAACATCACGGCCTCGGAGGTGTTGTCGTCCGGGATGGGGGCGATGATCGGGCGGGGCTCGACGTTCATTCCTCCTCCCTCCTAAGATTCGTCTTTATCTTACGGCGTATCCTCATACGCTCCATCAGCGGTGCACGCTTCACTCCGCGCCTTGCCAGCTGACGTCTCAACTTTTTCTCAAGAGTCCCGTTGGACCGCTGATAAGAGTACAGCTCCACGAGTCTGGTACCGTTTTCCTTGTGCACCTGACGCTTCCATTCCATCCCCTCACGATATTCTATCGACGGGTCACGTCCGGTCTTGGATGTGAAGTAGGGCGCTACCTTTCCCTTACGATTGATTCCGTAGTATTCGATGTAAACGTCCGTGTCTGGAATATGGAAATCGGGATGGTACTGGCCCCTATACTTCTCATTGCGTGTATCCACGATGTACGGGTCCTCGTAGGAATAGGGGATTCCGTTAAGCAGAAGCCAGTTAGCTATGTCGGCCTCTCCCTTTGACTTGTAGGCCACACCGTCCAGTCCATAGAAACAACCGGGATGGTAGAAGAAACGGCGTCTGCCACTCATTCCTCCTCCCTCCTGATCTTCTTCTTGACCTTGCGCCTCTCCTTGGCCCTCTCGGAGACCATCTCCTCAAGGTCCAGTCCAAGCTCCTCCATGAACAGCTTGTCCGGGTTCCGGCCGGCGATGGCTGAGTACATGATGCCTCCGCCCTTCACCATGGCCACGTTCAGTTCGGACTCGGCCTCGACGTAGGATACCTGGAGCTTGGCGTACTCCATGAACAGGTCCTCGTACTTGTTGGCGTTCAGGATCCAGTCGTACGGGGCATCGGTGCAGTACGGGACGGCCAGGTACCTCCTGGCCTCGATCTTGAACCTGAATCTCCAGCGGGTCTCCTCGTACTCGTTGATCTCCACCCCGGCGACATCGATCGCCTCGGCAGTGTTGGCTATGTGGTACGCCTGCTTGCATGTCACGGAGCGAGTGCGCTGGACGGCGCTGAGCTCCAGGGGGTTGTCGATGTGGAGCAGCATCGCACGGCAAATCTTCCTGAAGGACTGCGGCTGCCAGCACATCCTGCCCTCGCGGTTGCGGTAGCGGACGATGGGATAGATGTCCTGTGTGCGCTCCACTATCTGGTGCACCGACACGTAGACGACGTCGGCGCCCTGGGAGCAGTATCCGATCAGATAGCCTCCCCAGAATCCGACAAGGATGGCCAGGTAGCGGAACCACACGGGGTCGTCCAGCGGCGTGGGCCAGACCGTGGCCAGCAGCACCGACGGCACCACGGATGCGATGATGAACATCACCGACACCGGGTCGTTCAGCGGGAACATGCAATGGGCCGCATCGCGGACCCTTATGCCGACGAAATAGGACACCAGCGCGATGGCGACGGTGGCGAAGGGCAGCAGCATGGTAATCCAATCGGTCATACAGCCATCACCTTCCCCATGATCGTGACCATGGCCGTGGCCAGGACGATGAGGCCGCCAAGCTTGTGGCCGGTGGCGGCCAGGACGTACACTACGATCACCTGGACGGCGAGAAGGACCGTAGACCAGTTCCCGCTGAGGAACGCGACGGTCGATTCGATGTCGTATCCGGTCCAGGCGAAGAGGATCAGGCAGAATGCGGCGCCGACCACACCTGTGGCGACGGTCGTCAGAGATACCATGGAACGACCCCAACGGCGCTACCGCTGGACGGTGCGCGTGTTGCGGTCGAGTTCCTGGTGCGGGCCGAGAAGGCCTTTTCGAGTCTCATTTGGGTTCCCTCATGGTGTTTTGACGTCTAAATCGTTTCTTCTTCCGCTTGTTTTGTCAATCGGACATTAGGGTTTTAATCCTCATAGTCCATCGTGTGTTCGTGGATGCGTGATGGCGATCCGGTGCCTACCCCAGCGGCTGAGACCAAGCAGGACTCGCAAAGGTCGTCTGGAACGTTAACATCGGCCTCCTTCAGGACGGTGCCTACAGTCGCATCACTTCTCAATTCCTCTCACCCTATCCCATCATCGAATTGCATGTGAGTCCAAAGAGCAATTCTGGCAGAGGAGCCGGCATCCAACGGCTTCGCTCCACCCTTCCGTTCTCGCCGTTCATTTTTACTCCCTCGTCCATTGTTCCATCTGTGGGGTAAATCACGGATCACAGACGGCATGTCTGCCCGTGTGCTCACCGATGCATGTCGATGTAAGGCGCGGGTATTCGATCTTCAATGGTCTTGCCCGCGCGTTTGACATCCTCGCCTTCTTCCCCTCCTGTTCAGACTGGGCACCGCATCCACATCCCCGGTGTATCTGACGAACCATCTCCTTCTGCCGCCGTCCACAGGGGCGACTGTCTGTACGACCTTCCCCTTCACGGTCCTCCTGGCCCCGGGCATCCCCTCAAGGTACGAGACGGCATCTGAATCCACGATCATCCTGCTCACGTTCCTGTCCTTCCAGCCGTCCCCGTCCCTCTCCTGGGTGGTGAGCTTCATGTACGTGGGCCTGGGCACAAGTGAGCGGCCGTCCTCGAAGACCACGGGCTGTCCGTCGATCTTGAACACAGCGTCCCCGCGTCCGGCGGAAGCATCCGGCTTCGGATACAGCCCCGGAGGGTACTCGACGCCGCAGCTGGCGCACACCAGCGCGCCGTTCGTCCCCGTGGGATGGAACTCCGACCAGCGGTTGCACTCCGCGCACAGCCCGAAGATCGTCCTCGGGCCGGCGTTCCTGGAGGCCCTGGGCCTGCGGCCCTTCCCGGAGGGTTTCCTGTTGAAGCTGAAGTCGTAGCGGATGCGCTCCATGCGACAAGCATCGCGCACGGTATACTGTCCAGGCGGGAAGTGGACGTCCCTCTCGATCCCGAGACCTCCCCATCCGCGATATCCCTTGAGCTCGTTGAGGGAGACGTACCCGTACTCCGGGCCGAATCCGAGATCGACCAGTCCGAACATGAGCCAGTCGTCCCCCTGGGGCGAGGCCTCCGTGATCAGCCAGGTGCCGGCGGAGCCAGGCCTGAAGTACTTGGCGATGACCAGCGCGTCCCCGCCGAGGCCGTCCTGGCTGTATAGGGGGTACTTCGCGAACACCCTTTCGAGCTCCTTGGTCATGAGCTTCATTCCGACGCCTCCGTTCCGTTGAATCCAATCATTTTATCTACCCCGATTCCAATCGTTCACTGTCGCTACCGGAGCCGTACGGGGTCCTGCGGGACGGAGGGTAGAGGACGCTGATCTGCGGGTCAGCACGAATCCGCTCCGCTGCTTCGATGCAAGGGATTCCGTGGGGTTCTGGGAACAGCCGGTCCCTGACCGGTTCTGAATGCGATGCCGCCCAGTACCGGCGGCTCTCCATCCATTCATTTTATCTACTCCGAGTCCGATTATCGATTGTCGCTACCGGAGTCGTACGGTATCCTGCGGGATTGAGGGGCCCCAGTTGGGCGCTGGCCTGCGGGCCAGCACGAATCTTTCCCGCCGTCTTAGGTGCAAAGGATTCCGTGGGATTCTGGGAACAGCCGGGACCAGCCCGACCTTGAATGCGATGCCGCCCTGTCCTGGCGGCTCTTCCCTCTTTTCTGTTACATACGATGACGTCGTTCTCCTCGACGAACCACTGCCCGCGTCCCCTGTATTGATTCCAGGCATGCTCCCCGACGAACATATCCGTCGTCTGCATCACCGGTGCCAGCTCAGAATCCTCGCTCATGACCGGGTTCCCGCTGGATAGCTCCTTGTCGGTCCCCTTGAATGCCTCCTCAGTGATTCTGCGGTAGATGTCCGTGTCGAAGTTGTGGGAGTGGTCTATGCGGATCTTGTAGATGCCCGGAGGGCCGTGCTTGGCCACTCCGTCGATGATCCTCTTGTACGAGTCGATGTACTCCCATGTTGCATTCTCCTTCTTGTTGAGTTCGGAGTCGTCCATGGGCTTCACCACGGAGTACTTGGAGACACCCTGCTCGTTTATCATCCGTAGGACGTCCTCGCAGACCTCCCTGCTGGACCTGGAGTGCTTGAGCTCACCCATGCCAGGAGGCACCTCGTGACCCTTGTTCCTAGTGTTGGACGGCTTGCTTAGAGCGATGCTGGCAAGCAGTTCAGGGTCGTCTGTCAGGATGGCATCCATGATGAACGGGTAGCCATTCTCGTAGTACGGCCTTCCGGACTCGTCAATCGTCAGATAGCGAACGGGCACACCGCGAATCACCCTCTTGTTGCGATTCAAGATCATCTGCGGCCCCTCCTCCTGTTGAACGTTCCCCTCCCGCTCCCGCGGTACGGATTGGCATCGGGGCGGTAGAGCTCCGGCGGCACCCCAAGCGCCTCCAACTGGGGATAGACCTCCTCCGGGGTGTACCTGGGATCCCAGACCTCCTTCCAGAGGTCGAAGAGCAGACTGTAGTCCCCCTTCTCCGCCGCCTTCCTGGCCTCCCTTATGTCCGACTTGGAGCATCCCAGGTACTCCAGGTCCTCGTCAGTGACCCGTATGAAGTCCCCCACATTCCACGGCGCGTCCTCCGGGTCGTCGATGTACTCGTCCACCTCGTCCAGGAACGCGGACGGGTCCTGCTTGTACGCTATGTCGCCTATGGGGCCGTCGGTCACGCTGTGCACGTTCTCCGGTGTGACCGCCTTCACGTAGACGCTGCGGTACTTGGTGTCGAAGGCGGACTCCCCCAGACCCTTCACCTCGTCGGTCAGCGTCTCGTAGTCGGTGTCCCACACCTTCCCGCCCTCGTAGTCGTCCCCGTACTCCTCCTCGACGCGGTCCAGCGTCGTGAAGTACTTCTCCACCAGGTTGTCGCAGTGCTCCTCGCTCACGAAGACCAGCCTGCGGTTCCTGCTGGCCGTCCTCTTACTGTTCTTTCCGAACATCTTTCGTTCAATGTCCCCGGGTTTACCGTCCCGGGATCGGATGCGGTCCAGTTCTCAGCGTTGCGATGTTTGATATATCGCGGAATCATTCTCTTCATCACACGGCTGGGCGTCCCGCGCATCGGGCGTACGGAGGGTGTAGGGTTCACCGCCCCCCGGCTCCGATCCGGCGAATCCGTCCGTCCCGCCTTCGATGGCAGGGTGCGCGGCTACTCCCGGCCTTCATCCCATCCTTCTGCGGTTGGCCTGTATCCGCCAGGATCACATCAGTACGAGCCGACATCCCCCGGCAGTGTATTCTCCCATGCCTTCACACCCCCGCTATGAGGCACGCCGCCCCCGTGACGACCGCGGCCAGGATGATGGCCAGCACGTACGCGACGACGGTCAGCACCACCGTCAGCAGTGCGGTCCCGATGTCCCCGCCGATCGCGAGGATCACTGCGGCGATCAGCATCACGGCGATGCCCAGGAACGGGTTCACCAGCATCAGCAGCGTCCCGACCAGGAGGATGGCGAGGGGCATGCTCCCCTTCTGCCACATCCTCCAAGAGCCGTAGGCCAGGAGCACCCCGACGACGATCGCGAGGATGGCGAACCAGACGAGGGCCGTTTCGGGCACGGACATGTCGATTGTCAGCTCCATATCGCTCACCTCAAAATGGCCAGAACCAACTCCATCCCCACAAGTCGTTGAAGAGACCTGCGATAGTATCTGCGAAGACGAATCCGACGAGTATCACCGCCGCACCGACGAGAATCCAAGGGATGCTCCTGTTGTAAGCTCCGTAGATGAGGATCCCTGCCCCGATGAGGATGAATATCAGACGGATGAGCTCACCCAGATCGCTGTAATCAGGATCGTAAGGATCGAAATCCTCCATCTCCTGCGCGTCGATCCAGTCCACCTCGGCGGCATCCAATGTGATGTCGGAGATCATCTCGTTCCCGTTACGCATCTCGGTGATACCGAGTTCGGCCCCCGAGTCTACGAAGATGAGGTCCAATTCATCATTCGAATAGCTGCCGTCGTAGTTCGAAAGACTCCTGCCATCTCCCCACACGACGATGAATCCGTTCTGATCGATGGTGTTCGTCATTCCGGATCTAAGCGACTGGTCCTGGTAGAATATCGGCGTGTATATCACGTCGTCATAGTACTTCTCGCTACTACCGTCGGTTCCCGGGATCGAAACGCTGCCACGGCAGTACAGTGACATCGAATCGAGGGTCATGCGGTATTCGGACGTCTTGACATCTCCACCGTATGCATTCCAGTACTCGGCCAGCTGGTCCATGGCGAGGATCGTTATGACCCTCTTCTGGGCCTCGTTGAACGTGATGTTCTGATATGTATCCGGGACCATCAGCGTCGTTAGGTAAGCGGACGCCGAACCGGCATCGTTGTAGATGCTCCATACAGCCATGGCGGATGTGTTGGCGCGCGTCTGCGTAATCGATATGGCGGACTGGAGGTTGGCATACTGGATGAGTATGTCGGTGATGTCCTGCTCCACCGGTTCGTTACCGTCGGCGAGGATGCATATCTTCAGTCCGTTGGCGATACCGTCAGAATAGGCGGGCCTTGTCACGGAACCGTTGGTGAGAGTAGACGTGGAGCGGTCGTATGAGACGATCATAACATCGTCCCCGCAAGTGACGGCCAAGGCCACCTGCGGACTAGCCGACCTGTATTCGTCGGTAGTGACTACGGATGTCATCGAACTGGAGAATATGGTGACGGTCCCCCCGTCCCTTGCCTGGACCGTGTAGATGTCCGCATACTGGTACGTGTCGGGATCCTCGATCCAGTTCCATCCCGCGTTCAGATTCTCCACGTTGCCCTTGGACCCCGTGAGCGTCGCGGCCTTGTCCACGTAGACTGGACCGCCGGCATAGTAGACCGCGTTGTTCCCGGCCCCTACATCACGTATGACGGTGCCCATCCTGGCGGTGAATCTGTCGTCGGAAGAGGCGGTCACGCTATCGTTCCAGAACTCGAACTGGAGCTTCATCTTGCCGTCCCCGTAGTACTGGGCGACCTCCGAGTCGTTCCACTCGCCGACGTGCTCATTCATGAGCGTCATCTGCTCGTTGAACTGGTTGGTGGCGTTGGCCATCATTATCGCATCGTTGTAATAGATGCGTGAGGTGTCCATGATCAGATTGGCGTCGTACTCGGCGCCGATGCTCCACGCACTGGCGGCGGAGATCTCGGCCTGGCGGACCCAGTGCTCCCCGGTGAGAGCCCAGATGTTCGCATAGTTCTCCATGGAATTGACGTATAGCGGGACCCCGGTCATCAGCGCCTGGGCCATCAGCTGCGCCTCCACACGTCTGGTCTCGTCCTCGTCCGGCCCCGTGTCGTGGTTGACCGCGGCCACCAGAGCTCCGCCTACGATCGCACCTCCTATGAATGATGCTACAAGGGCCTTGACTCCGTATCCAGCGGCGATGATAACGAACGGGACGATGGCGTCCGTCTCCTCCACCTGCTCGTCATCGGTGACGGCCACGGTGAAGGGGACGGCCAGCACCAGGAGTCCGACCATGAGGGTCAGGACACGGCGGTTCCTGTCGATCATAGTCCGCGCCTCCACAGCACGATGGCCAGCACGGCGATGATGATCACCGCTGCGACACAGCCGATGGTCATCCAATCGGTGTTGTCCTCTCCTCCCGCCTTTTCGAAGACGACGACGAACTCATCATCGAAGGAGTGGGTGTTGTTGGTGTTCGAAGTGACGGTCAGCTTGAGGGTATGGGTGCCTTCGGCATAGTCGTCGGCATCGATCTCGAACTGGGGACCGTAGACGCCGGAGAGGAGCTTGTTGTCCACGTACCACTCGTACCTCGTGGCGTTGACGGAACCGGATGCGTCCACCTTCCATCCGTTCTCGGTCTCGGTCATCGTGAAGAACGCTACAGGGTAGACCGGGGTGATGGTTGACGTCCCCTTGGTTATGTTCTGCTTGTCGGAATAGTATGTTGTCCCGTCGGTTCCCTCAGCGACGAGCTGGACGGTGTGGTTCCCCTCGGCTACCGAGTCGGAGGACAGGTCGAAGGTCATCCCCTCCCCGACCATGCCGTCATCCACGTACCATTCCCAGGATACGACGTTCTGTGACTTGGAACCGTCGAAGGTCCATCCGTCCGCGGTCTGCGTTATCGTGAAGAACACCACGATCTCCTCGGGATCCTCCGGAACGGGCTCGTCGGTCCATGTCGCACGGAGGATCGTATCGATGTAGATCTGGGTGTTGAAGTCCCATGCGAGACCGTTGGGTCCTATCCATCCGCCGAAGATGTATCCGTCCCTCGTGGGGTCGGTCGGTCTGACGGCGTATGAACCGGACTGGACCGTCTGCGGCTCTATGTATGAACCGCCCTGCGTGTCGAATGTGACGGTGAAGTACCTCGCAGGGTTGTAGTGATCGGCACTGACCGAGAAAGGCATCCTCGAAGTGTACTGATGACCCTCAAAAGTCATTGTGAGGACGATGTACCCCCATGTCGTGTAGGTGTACGTGTACGACGCGGTACCGTTCGTCACGACGCTGGATCCCGCCTGGACTGAACCCCAGTAGACCTCGATGCTCTCGGCGCCCCTGTAATCGGGCGTTACGGTGACAGTGACGACCGGGGCCCCCTCGGAGTCCTCGGAATAGGATATCGTGAACAGTTCATCCCACATCGCGCGTAGCGTGATGCTGTACTCCACCGTGTCCGTTTCGAAAATCCACTTGTCTGTGGTTCCGAGGACAGCCCATCCGAGGAAAATACACCCGTCCTTCATGGGCTCCTGGGGCTCGGATATGAGATCTCCCGCCTCGACTGTGAGTACCGGATAGGTCATGTCGCCGCCGTTGGCGTCGAATACGACCCTGTACGTCTCGGGCTCTGGATCAGGCTCCGGCTCTGGATCAGGCTCCTCCGTTGTCGTATCATGGTAGATGGCGTAGAGGGTCACGTCCCCCGTGACCTGGAAATGCTCGTTCGGGATCGGCGTCCTGTCATCTACACCGTCCCCGGCCGGGGGTTCGGTGGACCATCCGAGTAGTTCATATCCGTCGTACTGGACCTGGTACTGGGGGAGCATGATATACTTCCCAGACTCGACCCTTTGAGTCGTGATGGCGGATGATCCCTCTCCGGCGTCGAAGGTAACTGTGCATACGGAGGTTCCCTCGGGAACGAAATACGCCTCGAGGTAGGTTGCCTCGTCCAAATCGACTAGGAGTCCGGGAGCGTAGACCATGTCCTGATCCTGCGAGACTTTCCATCCGAGGAAGGTGTATCCGGGCTTGACGGCGTCCGTCCTCAGCGAGACAGGCTCGTCGCTCCAGGTGATCGTGGCGTAGACGTTCTCCAGACTGCCACCGTCCATCGAATAGACGAGTACGTTGGGGTTGGACTCCCAGACGGCCTCGACCGTCGCATCGGCGTCGAAGATGTAGAGCGAATCCAGAGGGAACATGCCCCTGTTCCCATCGGCATCGGTGATGTTCCATCCGACAAGGTTCATGGTCCCCGTACCGGCCCAGGATGTCGAGTCGGCTCCCGGGAGGATGAGTCCGGTCCCCTTGGTCACGTAGTCCCTGCTGATGCTGCCGGAACCGCCGTTGAGATCGTACTGAACGGTCCATGTCTCGTCCATCTCGGACGGGACCGTGATCGTGTACCAACAGTACGTAGGGTTGATTCCCATGAAAGCGGATTTTGTGTAGCTGACAAGATAGATTCCTGGCTGGGTCGTGGACCCCGTATATGCCGGAAGACTCGGGTTGGCACCGGGAACGAGCTCGAACCAGGTTGGAACATTGATGTTGCCTATGTTACCACTCAGATCCTCGGAGGTAGCGAAGAGCGAGACCTCATACGGCTCCCCGGGCTGGAGGACAACATCGTCGATGTGACGGATGCGATCCGACGATGGCGTCACCCAGACCCCCCAGAGCCTAGTCTCGCCGTTCACCGTGTACCATGAGCCGGGAGCGTAATTCTCGGTACCATCCGTCCAGTATGACAGATAGGAGTCTTCCTTCTCGAACAGCATGGTAGGCAGCTGAACGCTCTTGCCATCCCTCACCTGGTATAGCTCGTACTCGGAACTTCCCTGTTCCTTGTCGAGCCTGAGAGTTACGGCGGTGTTGTCCGACGCATAAGTGGCGATCCCGCCCTCCGTAGCGTCGGTCTCTGGCGAGTCGGTGACAATAGTCACACTCGTCACCACCATGGTAAGGATGGCGAAGAGGGAAATGGTTTTGAGAAGTCTGGCGTCCATCGAATCACCTCAGTCCAGCATGTACGTGTAGAAACCGTCCGCACCGGGTTCTGAGACGAATCCAGCGTTGGAGTAGACGGTGATGGTGAACGACTGCGTATCGGAGATGTAGCCTCCGGACTTCTGTATGGTCACTGTGATGTTGAACGTCCCGATGTCTCCGGGTGTACCGGAGATGGTGTTCCCGCTGACGGAAAGCCAGTCGGCCCCTGTGATGGATATGGTGCAACCCTCATGGCTTGTGGTTACATTGTAGGTAAAAGTATCCCCAACGGTCATGCCGACGCTATCCTGAGTGGATGTGATCTCCAGCTGGGCCACATCCCACATCGCCGTGAGGGTCTTGGACGAGTTGTATCCAACGGAGATCTGGTCACCGGGGTTATAGGTCTGTCCTTCGCAAGACCAGTAAAGGAAGATGAATCCGTCCCTGGTCGGTACCGTTGAGCTAATGGTGAAGTTGTGGTCGGATGTTGAACTTCCCGTATAATCCTGTGTCGGGGGGACGTTGTTCGCCCCATCCGCGGAATAGTACAGTTGGCATGTGTATTCAACGAGCTCCCACTGGGCGGTGAGGGTGTTGGTTCCGGGTACGGCATAGAAGTCCTGGCCCGGCTGGTAAATCGTACCGTCAGAGCTCTTCCATCCGGTGAAATCGTATCCTGATTTGGTCGGGACAGTCGCCGGGATCGTGAAACGGTATGTGTCTCCCGTGCCGGTACCGTTCTGACTGCTGAGCTGGGGGTTCCCCCCATCCATGTTGTATGAGAGTGTGAAACTCTTAGGCGGTTCGGTGATCGTCACCGTGTGTGAGTCCCACTCCCCAGAATCATCGTTCGCCTCCGCATAGATGGTGACGGTTCCAGCACCGAGTGCCTCGAACGTACAATAGGTGTCGCCTTCGTATGTGAAATCGACCAGATTGCTAGGTGTGGCATACCAATAGATGCTGGTGTCATCTGCGTCACTGGGTGAGACCGACACATTCAGCCTCATATCCTCGCCGACCTGCATCGACGACGATCCGCCAGAGATCGTGACGCTTTCGACAAGAACCGGGGGCTCCTCGACAACTATCCTGACCGAATCCGATTTTCCAGAACCATCATTGGCTGTGACCGTGATGGTCGATTCCCCCACGCTATCGCACGAATATGTGATGCTGGTACCGGAACCGGAGATCGATACGACGCCAGTACGGCTGCTGCTCCATGAGACTGTTTTATCGCTGGCTGTGGATGGACTTATCGTGACCCTCAGAGTGCCGGTATCGCCGACCTCCTTGTAGAGCGTACTGGAACCGGAGATCGAGAGCGATGTGACCGGCTGCACCACGTTGATCGTGAGAGAGGCCGTTGCAGCAGAATCATCATCTGAGGATGCCTCCAGAACCACGGTTCCCCTTGAGGAGAATCTGACGGTACATGAATCGTCGTCCTGTGATGTTATGGAGGCCGAGCCGGATGCGATCTTCCATGTGACAGCCTTGTTTGCTGCGTTGCTAGGTGAGACATCTGCCGTGTATGTGAGGGTCTGCCCCACATTGACTTTAGTCTCACCGTCTATGCTAATGGAACTGACCAGGGGGTCGGTATCGAAGGATGATGCGATGCGTATCTGACACCAGTAATGGGTAGGATTGATGCCAAGGATTGCCTTGGACCACTCAACATAGTAAATGCCCGGAGGGGTTCCAGCATCGACGACGATGTGGTTGTCACCATCTATGACCTGTGTGTGTACCGGGCTCGTGTATGTTTCGATTTTCATCGTACCGCCGCCCGGTGTAGCGGACTCTATGTCACTGAAAGAGATCTGATACCCAGCCCCCGGCTCCAAATCCACATCGAGCGAGCTCCTATGTTCTCCGTTGGTGGACTTGTAGATCGCGGTAAGGTCATCATCCCTGGTGATCGTCCAATTCTCCCCAGGTCTGAACCTGGTTCCATCCTTGTCCTCCCAGTATTCGATCATGTATCCGGAACGCGAGAAGGTGGTCACTGGGAGCTGAATCGTCGTTCCCGATTCGAACTGGTACTCGCGGTATGTGGTCCCATCGCCATTGGGTGCGTTGAATGTGATGGTGTATACCGAGGCGGCATCGGATTCCTCGGTCTGAGAAACCACGATTCCGACGGTGCACATCATGAGCATCACCGCTGCGATGGAAAAGAGTTTGATGGCGGTCTGTTCCCTCATCCTATCAGACCGCCATGGTTATCCTGACGAAGGGTACAACATCACGAACGACTGCAGATGCCATCATTCGGAATACCCTCCTTCCTAATCAGATAGGCCAGCAGAATCCCTACACAGCCGATGAACACAGAAGCACCGATGAATGCCATCGGCGAAGCGTGCTGATACATTCCGCCAAGTTCTTCGACGACTGCACCGTCATCCGGGGACGTGGCCGAATCGTCAGAATCAGCCGCATTCTCAAGATAGGTGCTGGCCGCACATAGGGCCAATAGGGTCACTGCCAGTACAGCGATGGTTCCAATTGCTAACTTAACCATAGATCATTCCTCCGAATAAACGGGTTTCAAAACGAACTGAATCGTTCAGATCACCTCGAGATAGAACAAGGCGCAAACGACAGCCAGGATTGCGAAGACGACCGTTCCGATGGCGGAATACTGGTTGTACTTGGCAGCGACGATCAGACAGACGACTGCCAGAATGCCACATACGATGGCTCCGATGAGCCAGATGAGCTCTCCGCCGTTGTCATCCGCATCGTCATCCCCGGGGGCAACGACCTCGGTCCAGTGGGCAGTAAGAGTGACGTCCCCCTGAACGGTGAAGGAATCCCCCTCTCCTCCGACCCTCGTCTCTCCATCGAACCATCCGTCGAATGTGAATCCGTCGCGGGATGCTCCGGGGAGCACGATATCGGAACCTTCCTCGGCTGCGATGCTGGCCTGGCCAGCGGTTCCGCCGTTGGCATCGAAGGTGACGGTTACGAACTCAGCACCGGGCTCGCTCCAGTGGGCCACGAGCGTCATGTCACCCTCTATGGGGGTGGTGAAGCTCCAGAGAACATCGTTGTAGTACCATCCGAGGAATGTCCTAGCATCCTCAGATGAGTCTACAGGGTTGGCAGGCTGCTGGATCAGCTTCCCGTATTCGACAGTCTGGGACTCGGGAGCGGTACCCTCGACCTCGCCTAGATCGAATGTTATGGTGTACTCGATCGCGTCCCATCCGGCATACAGTGTCGTGTGCTTGGTGATGCCCGTGGTGGCCATGTCGAACAGGTTCTCGCATGCCGCCTCGGTGTACCATCCGGTGAATGTGTAGCCGGTCCTGACGGGATCCGCGGGCCTGCTCTCCTCCGGGATGATGTAGTTGGAGCTCTCGCCCGTGTATGTGGATGTGGCTGAGCCGTTCTGAGGGTCGAATGTGACCACGGGGTATCCCATGATGTGGTAGAGCAGGACCTTGGTGGTCACTCCCTGCTGCTCCCCATCTCCGGCATCGTAGGTGTTGTAGAGTGTGGCTGTGACATAGTAGTCGCCAATCGCGGGGAAGACGTGATCCACCCCAGCATTGGGATTCTCCTCGGTGACATCAACCCTTACGGGTTCGCTCTCATCTCCGAAATCCCAAATGACGTACTCGGTCTGCGTGAGACCCCTGAGCTCGATGTATGGGTGGTAACCGTATCCGGTCACCTCCTCATCGAAATGCTGTTCCTCCGCATCTGACTGAAGGAGCGGTGCGAAGACCAGGAGGGCTGCGATCATCATCGCCGCCGTCATGATCAGCGCTGTACCTTTCCAGCGTACGGATGCGGTTCCAATTCCGTTGTTCATCTCCAAATCTCCTTCAATCAAGCATGTAGGTGTAGAATCCGTCAGCTCCAGGGGCCGAGTCGAAGCCGATGCTCGAGTACACCGTGACGGTGACGTCGATTGTGGCTGTCTGACCCGCATCGGAGGTAACGGTCAGGGTGACAGTCGATGCGTCGTGTTTGCTGGGATGGTTGACCGAGAGGGTGTTGCTCTCGGAATCATAGTGGACGGATGCGCCGTAGCCTCCGTCGTCACTGATGACGACCTCGTTCCCGGAACCACCACTGATTGTATATGCGGTGGTCGAAGCGGCAATTCCCGCAGAGGTTCCGAGGGTCTGAGGCCCGGTTATGGACAATGTGTCCTCGACGATCAGGTTGAAGACGTGGGTGGCGGTCTGACCGTAGGCAGTCAGGGCCGTCACTGTGACCTCCGTACCTCCGGTCACGTCGGCGGTTCCCAGAACGGTAACGGTCCCGTCAGAGACGGAGACTCCCGTCAGCTGCGAAACGGACCATGTGATGGCGGATGTCTCGGCAGAAGGCGAGACCACGAGTGTCTTGGAAGCCTCGTTGCCTGTGTACGTGATTATGCTGGACTCTCCCGAAAGGGTGATGCCAGGCTCGTACTGGACCGTGACCTGCTTGGTAGCGGTCTGGGCCGGTCCGTTGGAAGCGGTTCCCGTAAGAGTCACGGTCACGGACCCATGCGAGGTCCCTGTGTAGGCTCCGGAGACGACCCCGGTGTCAGCGTTCAGATTGAAGCCCTCGGGGAGATCCCCGTTGCTTACAGCCCACTTCACCGCGAGATCGTCACCAGTCTGCTGGATGGCGGTAGAGGACGCACTGTCCGATGAACCCGTGCTTGTGATGGTCTCGGGCTCCCCGCCGACGATCTTGTTGAAGACGGTGAACTCGATGGTAAGGTCCTGCGGCTGGACTCCGGAAACATCTGAGACAGCGGTCACGACGATAGTGTTGAGTCCAACGGTCGTGGGTGTCCCGGTGACCTTGCTTCCCTGGAGGGAGAGACCATCGGGCATCTGCTTGGACTGCCATGTGTAGTTGCCGATACCTCCCTCGGATACGAGATTGATCTCCTGTGATGCACCGACGATGATCTGGTTGATGCAGTCGGTGTAACTGAGTTCGAGATCGGCATTCACATTGATGCGTATCCACTGGTATGCGGCACGCCCGTTCTCCTCTGTCTGTCCGGAGGCTGCATGCTCGGCCATCAGGACGATGTTGTAGGAACCTGCCTGGAATCCAGAGGGGATGCTGACCTTCAGGGTGTGTCCCTCAAGCGTGGCGTTAGTGTTCAGTTCGTTAACTTTGAAGGAGAGAACCATGCCCTCTGTGAGGTCGGCTGCGAACCTGGAGGTGTACTGCCAGGAATATCCGGGAGTGATGTCGATCTCATTGACAGAGCCGTATCCCTCCAGGTCCTCCCCTGTGGCCGAGACGTCATCTCCGATTACGGAGATGAAGCCGACCATTGCCATGACCGCCGCTAGTGCGATGGCCAAGGCTGTTGTTCTCATCTCGTTGAAATTCAGAGTACCAATCCCCCTTCGGGAGCCTGGGAAAAGGTTTCGGAGGTGCATCCGATCACTCAGAGCACCTCCGCGTAGAACAGGGCGCAGAGAATCGCGGCCACAATGGCAACGATCAGTCCGACGAGTACGAACCAGTCACGGTCCTGCTTCCAGAACAGGATCGCCAGAACCGCAGCTGCGAAAGCACAGACGACAGCTCCGACAAGGTACCATACGCTGGGCTCATCGGAGTCATCATCGCCCGGCACGGGCTCATCGGACTCGGTCCACACGGCCTTCACGGTGGAGTCCTGCGTGGGCCTCCACTCCTGTCCGGGCATGACGTCGGCTGTGCCGTCGCCGTCGGTGTCCCATCCGACGAACTCGTATCCGTCCCTGGACGGTGTCGGGAGCGGGACGGTCTCGCCGTCCACGGGCCACCAAGACTCATAGGGCGAATCGCCTCCGTCGGCGTCGATGGTAATCTCGTGCTGGACGTCGTCCTCCCCAAGGCCCTCCCATACGGGGGCCAGGGTCGTGTCCTCGGTTATCTCGATGACGTCTCCGGGCTGTGCGTCGGCGTAGCCGTCGCCGTCGGTGTCCCATCCGGCCAGCTCCTGGCCGGGCTTGGACACATCCGGAAGGACGATGTCGGAGCCGGCGGGCATCTCGCCGCCGATGTCCCCCGCTACGGTTCCGCCGTCAGGGTCCACGCCAACGTTCACAATGGGGGCATCCTCCCAATCGGCGGTGATTGTCACGTCCGCGGTCACGAGATAGGAGTCCCCGGGCTGGTACGTGGTACCGTCGATATCCCATCCGGCCAGGACCTTGCCGTCCCTGTCGATCTCCGGAAGGGTGATCTCGGTGTCCCCCTCGGTCCACCAGGTGTCGAAGCCGAGCTCCGCCGCGTCCACGATGATGATCCTGTGCTGGACGGGGTCGTCCTCGGTCCTGTCGTCCCAGATGGGCTTGAGGACTGTGTCATCGGTTATCTCTATGAGGTCGCCGGGCTGGGCGTCCTCCTTGTCGTCCCCGTCGGTGTCCCATCCTTTCAGGACCTTGTCCCCGTTGGTGGCGTCCGGAAGGCGGATGCTGTCGCCGTTGACGACCTCGCCGTCTATGGGCTCGAAGGACCCTCCCTCGGATTCGTCGATGGTGACGGTGTGGATCTGCGTCCAGTTGGCGGTCAGCGTGATGTCCCCGCGGACCCTCTGCGAGAAGTCGAAGGCGACGTCGTCCAGGAACCATCCGTCGAAGCGGTAGCCGTCAAATGTCGGTGTGAAGGAAAGGGCCCTCTCGCCGTCGGAGACGGACATGGTCTGGATGAGACCGTCGTGGTTGAGGTCGTAGGTGACCGTGTGGGTCTCGCCGGTCGGCGGGACCTCGATGGGTGTCCAGTGGGCGACGAGCTCGATGTCGTCGTTCACGGGGCTGTCGAAGTCGTAGAGCTCGTCTCCGAGATACCAGCCGTCGAAGGTGAATCCATCCTTAGTGGGCTGGTTCACGGGCTCGATCGCCGTAAGGCCCTCGCGGACAGTCTGGGTTCCCGGCTGGGGTGTGCCGCCGTCGGCGTCGAAGGACACCGAGTAATACTCGTATGTCGGGGGCACGTTAACGTACTCCCAGTGCGCTGTGAGCGTTATGGCCTGTGTAACAGGGGTGGTGAAAGTGTACGGTGTCGAACCGAGATACCACCCTGTGAACCTGTAATTGGTTCTGACGGGATCATCGGCGGGCTCTGAGACTGCGGTGCCATAGGCAACGCTCTCTGTCCATGTGGACTGCCCGTTATCGGGATCGAACGTGACCGTGATCTGGATGGGTGTCCAGTGGGCGGTCAGAACGATGCTTCCTTCGATGACTGTGTCGAAGTCGAAAGGTTCTCCATTGAGATACCATCCGTCGAAGGTGTATCCTGTCCTCTCAGGTGTGAAGTCAGGTTCTGTAACGGTACCGCCGTACGGAACTGTCTGAGAATCGGGAACAGGGACGCCACCCTCGGTCTCGAAGGAGACGGTATAGGAGTCCAGATTCCAAACCGCTGTGACGGTCACGGGTCCGTTGACTGTGATGGACTGACCAGGCATGTATGTCTGGCCATCCACCTGCCATCCTCCGAACTCATGACCTTCATACGTTCCGTCGTATGCGGGGAGCTCGTAGGTCAGTCCTCCAACCACGGAAACGGGTTCGAGCTGAACGGAACCTCCACCCACGTCGAAGGTGACGGTGTACTCGGGATTCTGCGTCCAGCCGGCGTAGAGTGTGATGGGCTCTGTGACGTCCTCGGACCAGTCGTAGGGGGTCTCGCAGGTCTCGTCGGTATACCATCCGGAGAATGTGTATCCGGCACGGACGGGATCGTCCGGCTCCTCGGCGGGAACCGCGTTTGACTCTCCGGAAGTCTGCTGGATCCTTCCGTCGGGCTCACCGTTGTTGTAGATCAGGGTGACGTACGGGAATCCTCTGACGTCCAGCTTGTAAACCGATGTGGTGTATGAGCCGACTCCGTCCCCGTCGGGATCGTAGCTGTTGTAGGTCGTGAGCGTGATGTAGTAGACTCCGGGCCCAGGGAAGTAGTGGGCGGGATTCCAGATGTTGACGTCTGCCCCGTCCGAGGAGTCGTCGTAGAGGATTTCGGAACCGTCCCCGAAGTCCCACTGGATCGTAGTCGCGCCGGAACCGGTGAAGTTGAACTGGTATCCAAGTGACCAGATCACTCCGAGGTCCTTGTCAATCGTTATCTCCGTATCATCCGCAGACGATTCTGCGGCCACGAAGGGGACAATCGCCAGGACTGCAACGAGCATGGCGGCGATCGCCGTTTTCATGGTGGCATTCATCAGAACACCCCCATGAACTTGAGTGCGCCGACCACGATGACTATGATTCCGATGATGGCGATGGGCCAGAACAGGAATGCGGCAATCACGAGAATGATTCCGATGATGATGAGTGCTATGGCAAGCCAGTCGATTCCGTCGCCGTCGCCCTCGTCCCTGTCGTCAGGAACGCTGTCGCCGTCTCCGTCCCATCCCGCGTAGAGGGTTATGGGCTCTGTGACGGGAGTGCTCCAATCGTAGGCCTGGGTAAGGCCCTCGTCGGTGTACCATCCTGTGAACGTGTATCCGTCCCTGGTGGGGTCGGCGGGCCTCTCGGCTGCAACTGCGTTGCTCTCACCGGATGGCTGCTGGATCGTGCCGTTCTCCTGTCCGTTGTTGTAGACCAGTGTGACGTAGGGGTTGCCTCTGACGTCGAGCTTGTAAACGGAGGTGGTGGATGATCCGGTCCCGTCTCCGTCAGGATCGTATGTGTTGTAGGTTGTGAGTGTGATGTAGTAGACACCGGGCTCCGGGAAGTAGTGGGCCGGATTCCAGATGTTTACGTCAGCCCCGTCTGTGGCATCGTTGTAAAGGACGTCGGAGCCGTCCCCGAAGTCCCACTGGATGGCTATGGCGCCTGAGCCCCTGAACTCGAACTGATATCCAAGTGACCAGATCACACCGAGATCCTTGTCATACTCCGGCTCCTCCCCATCATCGGCATCCGCCATCGGCATGAAGGCGATGGCAGCGATCACTGCCACTGCTACGACGGCCAGGAGTGTAGCGCGGGTTGATGTTGCGTCTTGAATCATTTGCACCTCCCCCCGTTAAAGGGGAAAAGGTTTGCGAGGAGGCTCTTAGTCCCCCTCAGATACCAACGCCACCGACGTCGTTCTCGGGCTCACTGGTGAAGGTGAGCTCGGCGAAGACGTTGATCGTGTAGACAACCTGGGCAGTCTGACCGCCTGCAGTGTGGGCGGTGACGGTCACGGTGTAGTTGGAGTTGGGTGTGCTGCAGTCAGCCACGAGCATTCCGCCATCGACGGAAACAGTGAGTCCGGCGGCAGGGTCGGCGATCTCGTAGGTGTAGGTGACCTCGGAGTTCTCGGCGGCACCGTTGAAGGCGGCGCTGCTGACAGTGTGGTCGTCATCGACGATCAGAATCAGGGTGTTGTCAGCATCAGTGAAGGTCAGGTCTCCCTCGACGGTCAGGGTGAAGCTTCCCTGGATCTGCATTCCGAAGACGGTCTCGGCGAGAACGGTGACTGTGGTTGCATCCTGGACGGAGACTGTGCTGGAGTCGATGGTGACGACACCGGTGTTGGCATCGATCGAGACCCCGGTGACGGGTGCGGACAGCTCGTAGGAACCGCTGGCGATTCCGGAATAGGCACCAGACTCGTTGACGGAGAAGCTGACAGTGGGGTCAGCGGAGTTGTCGTTGTATGTGATGACAGCGGCCTCAGAAGCGTTCAGGGCAAGTGTGGTGCTCTCGTTGTGGACGTTGATGGTTATGGAGTCGGCTGTCTGACCGTCCTCGGATGTGGCTCCGATTGTGATCTCAGCGTCGATGTAGGCGTTGGAGGAGACGGACAGAGTCCTGGTCTCGGCGGTCCAGGTAACTCCCTCGGGGAGGGAATCGACACCGGTCCAAGTGGCAACGGTGATGCCCTCGGGGATGGAGATTACAGCGGAAGCGTCGGACTGGTTTCCGATTGTGGTGTGGTCAGGGGTCAGAACGAAGTCCCTGTAGACGTTGAAAGTGTAGTTCTTTGTGACACTCTCTCCAGCAACGGCCTCGGCGGTTACGACGATCTGCTGCTCAGTGCCTACCATTTCCTCAGTGGGGGTGAGTGTGATGGTGACGGTGTTTCCGGAGACGGAGACAGTGTAGTCCTCATCAACGGTGAGTCCTGTGACGGAAGCGCTAACACTGTCGATGGAGCTGAATGTAGTGTTGGCAGTGAAGCTGAACTGCTTCTCTGTTCCGACAACGGTGTTTCCAAGGTTCTCGCCGGCAGGGGTGATGACGATTCCGCCCTGGACGTTAAACTGGATGTACTGGTAGGTGACCTGCTCGGAAGCGGCGTGAGTAGCCCTCAGAACAAGGTTGTAGTTACCAACAGAAGTCTCAGAAGGAATTTCGACGTTTACGGTGTGGTTGTACTGACCGGAGTAGGTGACAGCGTCACCGAGATCGTTAACGATGGCGTCTAGGACGACATCGGCTGTCAGCGATTCAGGGAATGTGGCTGTGTAGTCCCATGAGTAACCGGGAGCAATGTCGATTACGTAGGGCTCCCCGTAGGTTTCGGAAAGGTCCTCGCCTACGGCATCTGTGGACTCTGTGGCGATGAGGACACCCGCAAGGATCATTGCGAATGCCGCGAAGAATGCCATCGAAACCGACAGATTCCTTTTGCTGGTATTCTCAAACATGATATTCACCGCACACCGGCCCCCAGATCCGGGTGCGAAGGTGTGCGTCACGAAATCTGTCCATGTGGAATTATAACAGGACGCAAACCGAGATTATGAGGATCCTAGGAAACGAGAGAATGAGGATGCGAGATCCTATGGGAATGAGGCCCTGAGAATCCGAGGAACCTAGGGTATGAGAATATAGATTTCGTATGTCATTAAATATGAGAACTTCGGAAACGTGCATTTCCACTGGATTTCCGATGTTTTCCGACCCCATTCAACAAGCGGTTTCCACTGGAGCCCCGCAGTATATGAACCGCCGCGAAACGTGCGCGCACGGTGCATGATTCAAGAACCCTCCCCGCGTCGATGCGCCCATGACCCATATCGAAGATGTCATGGGGTCCGGGGGCACCTTGGAACAGGTCCTGGCGGACATGGGGCGCGTGATGGAGAACATACAGGCATTCCTGGACGGGATGGGGCGCGGGACGAGGCTGAGGGCGGACCTGCTGGACCTCGCTCCCAACAGGGACGTGGCCGGGCTGTCCTTCGGGATGATGGAGCTCATGGGGCTGTCCTGGTCCCTGGCCAGGGACCTGGGGGAGCCGCGGGACCCGGGGCTCCGGGACATGCCGGCGGAGGAGCTGTGCCTGGGGATAGTCCTCCGGGACAGGCAGATAGACGTCCTGGCGGAGACCGGGGATTCCATAATGAGGAGCCTGGGCACGATCGCATCCGTGATAGATGCGGAGGCGGCGGACCCGCTGTACGACGCGAAGGACTACGTGGACAGGAGCGTGAACATGATGATCGGCCAGGTCAACGGGATGATCGACGAGCTGGCCGGGAGGGAGGGGTTCGAACCGGAGCTCCCGCCGGGTTCGACGGACGGAGGGGTCTCGCTGAGGGAGGCTCTTAGGTACATGGGGGCGGAGGACCGCCGGAAGGTGCTGTGCCGGGAGATCGGGCTGAGGTGCTGAGAGAAATGATGTCGGGGGGCCCGTCCCAAGGGCCCCGGGATCACACCGTGCCGCGGACCCACGGGCACCTGTCCGAGATGCAGTAGACGTCCAGCGCGGACAGGGCCACGGAGCCGTCCTGGAAGACGAGCACGGTGCCGGCCTCGGTGCCGACGGCCGCCTTCAGGGTTGACAGCGGATACTCGGCGCCGTCGGAGACCAGCGAATCCTGGGTGAACACAGCCTTGTGCATGGTTCTTAAAACGTGTCTGATTGTATTAAAGTTTCCTACAAAGGATAACGGAATCTGGGGGATGGCACGGAAGGGCGCTGTTCTCCCCCGGGCGCCCCTCCGCACCGGCGGGCCGATGGGATGACGATTGATAAAGGATCGCACCCGGAACGGCGGTTTCCGATTGAAGGCACCTTACAGGCGTTCTGAGGGGCTTCGGGCGTCGGAGGATGCGGAGGTCGGGGAAGGCGCGTGGATCGATTGTGGGGGCGTGGGACGCTGCGCCAACGCCTTCGCGCTGTACCCGACGCCCGCAGGGGAGACCGTCGGGAACCACATCAGGGGGATAAACAGGGTCATGGGGAGGCGGGAGAGGAAGGGGTGCTGAGATCCCGCTGGTGCATCCCGTGCATCTGTTCTAATATCTCAAAACCGCATACCGTGTGACATGGTTGAGTTCCACAAGATGGACAGGGTCAGCCTGGCCGCCCTTCCCAACTTCGACGAAAAGGAGATCCAGAATTACATCTTCAAGAACCCCGACGTGCTGAACCTGGGCGCGGCGGTCGGTCTCAAGAAGGAGAAGAGGCAGCCCGCCGGCGGGCGCGTGGACATGGTCCTGGAGGATGGGGACACATGGTACGAGGTGGAGATCCAGCTTGGAGCCACGGACCCCAGCCACATCATCCGCACCATCGAGTACTGGGACAACGAGAGATGGAGATACCCGCAGCTCAACCACGTGGCCATCCTCATCGCCGAGGATGTCACGGGGCGGTTCTTCAACGTGATCTCGCTGTTCAACAAGCACATCCCCCTCATCGCATACCAGATGTCCGCCTTCCGCAGGGAGGACGGGGAGCTGGTGCTGACGTTCTCGAAGGTGCTCGACCTCTTCACCCGGGATCCGGAGGACGAGGCCCCGGCGCAGGAGTACAATCTGGAATACTGGATCGAGAAGCGGGGGAAGGCCCGCATGGACGACGTGGCGAACATATTCGGGGACCTCTTCAACGAGCAGTTCCGCCCGCGCTACACGAAGAACTACGTCGGGGTCGTCTACAGCGGGAAGTCGAACTATTTCATGATCATAATCCCGTACAAGGGCCACATCAATCTCAGGATATACATGACCGAGACCGAGGAGTCGGACGAGCTCGTCTCAGGGATCGGGGCCTACAAGGACGGCCACTACGACATCAAGGTCGTCTCGTACGATGATTACATGACGAAGAGGGACAGGATAAGGCCGGTCGTCAAGATGGCGGCAGACGAGTTCGGGGCTGAGCTGGAGTACGACGAGGAGGAGTGATTCCATCGCGAAGTCATCTGCATATTATCTTGATTCTGTCGTCCGCGCACACAAAAATGAATGACTTCAACATCCCGCCGTCTTATTTTGTAATGGCTTCAGGACGTCGGGATTGAAATTATTTCAATTCACAAGAAATGCATTATGAGAGGGAAATTATCCCTCTGAAACAACATTGCTCATTCACTCGGCTTTCGGAAGCCTCCAGTCCGGGTTCTCGGCCAATCTGAACACGAGGAGCGTGGTCTCCGGAGGATGATGCCATGAACGGTCCCGATGCTCCTCCACCGTACATCCGTATACCCTGGCCCACTCCTGGGCATCCTTGAGCATGGATCCCTTAGAATACGGCTGGGAGACTATGATGTTCTCGCCTGATGCGGTCTTGAGGAAGTTCACATGGTCGAACAGGAAACTGTAAGGTCTGCTCGGATGGCCCTGCATGAACAGGCCCGGGTTCACGGTCCCGACCACATGGTATTCGTCCAGGAAGGCCTTGACCTTGTCCAGGTCACATCCATCGCGATGACAGATCCTGTCCGGGTCGTCGATAGGGGTCCAGTTCCTGGCATAGAAGGCCCTGAGCATCGTCCTGTCCTCCGCCGAACCGCGCTCCATCACGACGCCGACCTCGTCCCCCACGTCTATGCCCATGCGACGGCACTGGTCCGTGACCTTCAGAACCAATGAGTTCCCCTGCTTCGTGACGGTCGTCCTGAACTCCTCCCGGTCCGAATAGCGGGACACGGCGCCGAACCTGCTAATCGTCGTCATGATCTCGCCGAGGTTCATGGGAGCGAAGCCGTCATGGATGTTCGAGAAGACCACATGGGGCTCACCGTAGATTATCTCCCAGTCCTTGAAAGACGTGTCGCAGTAGCTCACCTCGATCCAGCACGGGACGTGCTCACCGACAACCGAGTTGACGACGTCCGGGAACATGTCGGCCAGGATGGATCCGGAGCACGTTTCGGAACCGGAGGAGTCCAGGATGCGTATCGACCAGCTCCGGCCGGAGTAGACATCGTTCAGGAGCTCCGCCGCATCGTCCGTCAGCACGGAGCGGAACACATCGCAGAACTGCTTGGCGTTGTGGATGTCGATGACGTCCTTGTAGACCTCGCCTGGCTTGGCGGCGGATGCATCGAGCCCGGGTATAAGGGTCTCGGCATCCTCGTCGTAGACCCCGATCGGATACTCTGTGAGCGCGAACTCCAATCCATCGAACATGAGATTGATGTCGAAATCCCACCCGCTAGAGTTCCTGGTGAGGATCTTCTTCGCATGGAACATCGTTGTTTCCATCATGAGTATTACATGTAATACGATGTATTTGAATGTGATGTAATACGTGTATTACCAAATAATTGGGGCTCATTCTATAAGATTAAGGGCGCATACCCTCTTCGAAGAGTTGCCTACTGGAGTGATATTGGATGCCGACGTTGAATTGGGCGGGTAAGGACAAGATTCTCAACCATCATCATGAAGTGCCCTACTGTGTATTGGATAAGCAATACGAGTTCAATAAAACTGGTACCCACGTTTCAAAATCCGAATGGAAACAGGGAGCAGACGTGGCAAATGAAGATAACATCATAATCCATGGCGACAACCTCTACGCTTTGAAGGCTCTCTTACCGAAATTTGAGGGCAAAGTGGATTGCATCTATATCGATCCACCCTACAATACCGGAAACGAAGGCTGGGTCTACAACGACAATGTCAATGATCCGCATATCAAGAAATGGTTGGGAGAAGTAGTTGGAAAAGAGGGTGAGGATCTATCCAGGCATGACAAATGGTTATGCATGATGTATCCGCGTCTCAATTTACTATGGAAACTATTGAATCCGGTTGGCGGAACCATCTTCATATCCATCGATGAAAACGAATTTGCTAACCTAAAACTCATCTGTGAAGAGATTTTTGGTAAAGACCACCACGTAGCAACCATTGCTTGGCAGAAAAGGTACTCTCGTGAAAATCGTGGTGCGATCGGTGATGCTCACGAGTACATATTGATCTATTCCACTGATGTCGAAACCTTTAAACTCAAACGCAACAGGCTGCCAATGGATGAAACCCAGGCAAAGGTATACAAAAATCCAAACAACGATCCGAAGGGAAGATGGCGTGCCATTCCCATGACAGCACAGGGTTTCAGGCCAAACCAAATGTACCCTATTGAGGATCCGAAAGGGAACATACATTATCCTCCAGAAGGAAGATGCTGGAGCACAGTCGAATCCGAATATCTCAAATTACGTGATGAAGGTAGGATTTATTTCGGTAAAAACAACGATTCTCAGCCCAACGTCATTCGTTATCTCTCCGAGGTCGAGGGCGTTGTTCCGTGGACATGGTGGCCTCATACCGAGGTGGGACATACCGATGAGGCGAAAAAGGAGATCTTGCAGATTCTAGGTTCGAATCAGTTCGATACTCCAAAACCTGTTAGATTGATAGAACAGATCCTACGCATAGCCACAAAGAAGGATTCGTTGATCCTGGATTCATTTGCCGGTTCCGCAACAACTGCCCATGCTGTATTGAAAATGAATCAGTCCGATGGCGGAAACAGAAGATTCATTTTGATTGAGATGATGGATTATGCTTCCACGGTTACAGCAGAACGTGTGAAGAGAGTGATCAATGGATATGGTGATGTAAGCGGCATTCCCGGACAGTTCTCATACTATGAGTTAGGGCCAACTCTGTTCAACGAAAACGGACTCCTGAACGATTCGATCAGCTTCGAAAAGATTCGTGACTACGTATGGTTCATGGAGACCCGTACTCCATTCAAACCAACCGATTCAGACAGCCCATACTTCATGGGCAAGGAGTTCTCGACGTCGTATTGGTTCTATTTCGAGAGGGAACGGAAAACCGTTCTGGATATACCTTTCTTCGAATCCATTGATGACAATTCGGATTCATTCGTGATCTATGCGGATGCGTGCACACTGCCCCGTTCGTATATGGACGAACACAACATCAATTTCAAGAAAATCCCGAGGGAAATCCCTAGGCTTTGAGGTGTGGACATGGAACTCAAGCCCTATCAGAAACAGACATTGGATGACATTAACGAATACTTCGAACTCTACAACGAAACCCGGGACCCAAGAATTGCATTCAATGAATACTGGCATCGTCGCGGCGGAGTCGTGAAGAGGGGATACGATGACAGTGTAGAGGGAGTTCCGCGTGTCTGCATAAAGGTCCCTACCGGAGGGGGCAAGACGGTGATCGGACTCAGTTCGATAAAGAGATACTTCGAAATTAACCCTCGGAAAGAGATGGCTGTTGTATGGCTGGTGCCGTCGGATGCCATTCTTAAACAGACGATCAAGGCGTTCAGCAACCCGGACCATGCGTATCGCCAACGTCTCAACGCAGATTTCTCAGCAAAGGTGAAGATCGTCGATGTGGAGGAGGCGCTGCTAAGCCAGGTGTTCAACCACACCATCTTGTCGGACCAGTTGACGATCTTCGTTCTGAGCTACGATTCGCTCAGAACCAACAACGCCGATAACAGGCGCATGTATCGTGAGAACGGCAACCTCATCAACTCCGGACTTTCCGCAAAGTACGATACCAGCCCGATTCCTGGCGCCGACCTCAACTCGGTTATAGTCGCACTTCACGATCTCAACCCGTACATCGTCCTCGACGAGAGCCACAACGCGCGCAGCACACTCAGCAAGAAGATGTTGAGCAGCCTCGGTCCGTCCGGCATCCTAGAGATGACCGCCACGCCAAGGAAGGACTCTAACGTTATCACATACGTGACGGCGAGCGAGCTCAAGCGCTATCAGATGGTCAAGATCCCAATCATCCTCTATGGAAGGTACGACAAGAACGATGTCATGGTCACGGCCAAAGCGATACGTGACGGACTGGAGAGAAAGGCCATCAACGAAGAGGCCAATGGCGGGAATTACATCCGTCCCATAGTACTGTGTCAAGCACAGCCCAAGTCCAGTTCCGATTCAGAGACGTTCGACAAAGTCAAGAAGTCGCTCATGAAACTGGGGATACCCGAGGAGCAGATAGCTATCAAGGTATCGAACAGGGATGAGATCAAGGACATCGACCTTCTGTCCAGAGACTGTAAGATACGCTACATCATCACAGTCAACGCACTGAAGGAAGGATGGGACTGTCCGTTCGCATACATTCTTGCTACCATTGCTGACAGAAAATCGGCTGTTGACGTACAGCAGATAGTCGGAAGGGTCCTCAGACAGCCGTACGCCCAGCGCTGCAAGACCCCCGTCCTCAACGAATCTTTCATCATCACATGCTCCGAGGACTTCTCCCAGGCGGTGAAAAGTGTCGTCGAATCACTGAAGGATGAAGGATTCGGCAAGAGGAACCTGGAAGTTAGACAAGAGACTCTTGACGACGACGTTAACGATGATTCGAAAGACCCTACCAATGATGAACTGCCTGTCCAGGACATACCGACAGACATTTTCCCGGAGGAGCCCTCCGAAGAAGACGATGAACAGGAAGCCCCGATCCAGATCTCCGAGGAGGAGGTCGAATCCTGGCTGGATGATGCCGGGGAATCTGAAGAGGAGGTAGCGAAGGGTTCCGAATCCGTCGAAGAGATAGAGGACGAACGTAGGAAGGAGATTAACGGAGACGGAGGGGGTGTCGAGATCACTGTTTACACATCGAGAATCAAGGAGGAGTTCGCGGACGCAAAGGACGTGATTATCCCCGTCTTCGAATACAGGGACAGGGACAAGACGGACCTAGAAGGAAACCCTGTTTACAGGAAACTCAATTCTTCCTTCCTGTACGACAATCTGAGACAAGAGGACTTCGATTCGCGCGTCATGTTCGACCTCACCGGGAACACAATGGCCAAAGCGGACGCTAAGAAAGATGAGATACAGGTGGAGTACGCGTCACGCCAACAGCGTCTGGATTTCTTCTACGACTTCCGTGGGACCGCGATGACCGATAAGAGCCTCCTTGAGCAGTGTGTGGACCAGATCTCCGCCAACCTTTGTTCCAACAGCATCATCAACCGCTGTCTGGGGGACGACGAGATACAGACCTATGTCAAACGCGTCCTGGACAACTGCGACTCGGATATGATGCAGCTCATATCCCGCAACATCCCCCAGGCCACGAGAACGATTCAGAAAAAGATCAACATGCAGTTGGACGCGTTCCGCAAGAAGAGGTTCAAGTACCTCGTGCAGAACACAAAACTCATCAGGTGCGGCACGACCAACGGTTACAGGTTCAAGGAATCATTTCAGACGTTCCGCCCCGCTGATATCCAATTCTCCAAATCGCTCTACACGATAGAGGATCCCGTTAATGGATGGGAGGATACGCTTCTTCGCACAATCATGGCATCCGAGAACGTGCTGTGGGTGCATCGTATTGTCTCGAAAGCTAACCATGAGTTCTACCTCAACGGCTACATCAATCACTACCCTGATTTCGTTGTAATGACTAAGACCGGTACGCTGGTCCTGTTGGAGGGCAAAGGTCCACAACTCGATGGATCCGATTCGGAAGACAAACTCGATATCGGGCGCACATGGGCGATGATGGCTGGAAGCAACTTTGCTTATCTTATGGTCTTCCCGGATGGCGAAGTGAGATTGGAAAACGCGGTCTACCTGAGTGACCTGGATAAAAGATTGAACGAAATGTGAATCTCATATCTTGGGCGGGTTCGCGGGGATCTGGAAAGGCTGCCCGCACGTGGGGCACAGGGAGAACGGATTCGTATCTGGGATCTCGCAACCGCAGAAGGGACAGTTCATGGAACCTCCGATGCCCGTCCTGGATATGAACGCTGGCATACCGCCGGACAAACGTTTCGGGACGTCGTCAAACGTACGTTGGAGGAGCAACGAGGAGTGCCGGACGGCGCTGTGGTCTGAACCGCATCCGATCCTGCCTGTCTGAGGTTTCCTATGCTTTTCTAGAGAACAGATATCAATGAACACGTTCATCCGTTCACTATGGGTCTTATCAACCGCAACACCAAATCGGTTGTAAGGGCGGAGTCATCCATACCCGATGCCTCCGACCAACTGGAGATGCTTAGGTCGGTAACCAATCTGGATGTGGCGGTTCCGATTTACCATATCGGCCATGGACACAAAGCACTGCAACTAGCTCGTCCGGTCATGGCATATTGTATCAACGAATGCGGATACTGGTCCGTCGTCGGATCTGGAGTACGCATATTCTCCCGTGGGGATACACTGGAGGAGGCATTGGATGACTTCTACAGCTGCTTCCTTGAGATGAAAGCCGACTTCTATGACGTCATCCAGCCTGGATTCGAAGAGGTCCACAGGTACTATCGTGGTTTCATCGAGGGATATTGATGGCCATCGACCCCGAACGTCTCCGCAAGGCGATGATGAAGAAAGGCTTCACCGCAAGAGAAGGCGGCAACCATACGCGTTTCGCCCTCCAATACAGCACTCCAGGCAAACTTCCCGTCACAACGGTTCTTAGTCGCGGCGGACATGGGAAGAGCATCATAGGACCCGCTTTGGAATCCCGTATGAGGAAAGAGCTTGGATTTGACAACGTCGAACAGCTCAGACTCTACGCTAAATGCGATCTCACTGAAGCCGAGTATGTGGATGTTCTCAAACGCAATGGTACTCTGAATCGTAAAAGAAGATGATTACCCACTTTCCCAGAACCATAGTTAATATTCAGCCTCCACTGATTCATGCATCGGTATCGTCGAGCGCATCCCATCGGGACTGGAACGCTGTCCCAACCTAGACTCTACGATGCCTCCCGGCGCGGATGGGGGTGGGCGCGCCGGGGACGGGTAACTCACAGGCTGCAGCGAGTGTTGTCTGCTCCAAACAATTCCTCCCCCGCCTTCCTGATCCTGTTCTGGCTGCTCTTTACGCAATATCAGAATCCGATGTTAGAGTTCCCTGGAATAGATGTCGAAAAAAGCACGGAGGCCGGGGCGCCTCCCTCCCGGCATAGGGCATCCATGGGCCGGACCCATGAAACTCCGCGAAACGAATACATGAATCACGTTTATTATTTGTTTGGTCAATAGAGCTCAGATTAAACAATCTATGTCGAAAAAGATGTTTTTAAGAAGTTTACTTTGTCTCTGACATCTTTCATTTCACGCGGCTCTGCCCTCTGTTCCTATCCTCTCGATACAGGTCTCCCAGTACCCGTGGTCGATCTCGAACCCGACGAACCTGCGTCCGGTCCTCATGCACGCTATCGCCGTCGTGCCGGAGCCCATGAACGGGTCCAGAACGACGGAGTCCCCCAGATCGGAAGA
>ERZ772860.376-NODE-376-length-40651-cov-3.626392_pt1 | contig 40651 bp, 38 predicted proteins | sample MGYA00511342_ERZ772860 | MGnify/ENA primary metagenome ERZ772860 (study PRJEB29015, sample SAMEA2737665) | human gut metagenome | biome: human gut; feature: human-associated habitat; material: faeces | place: China | collected 2012 ... | reverse complement strand
GAGGAGCAGGAGGGGTCGTATAAATCCGAGCAGTCGCCGCGCTACCATGCGCGCGACGTCGCCAAGTTTCGTGCCGTTCAGCACGGGGCGCTACTGCTGCTCGCATCGGCGACACCGGCGCTCGAAAGCATGTATGCGGCGCGGAGCGGAAAATACGCCTATTTCCGGCTGGAAAACCGTTTCGGCGGCGTGACTCTGCCGGAGGTTTCATTCGCCGATATGAAAGCGGAGCTGAAACGCGGCAACGAGACGCACATCAGCGCGCCGCTGGCCGCGGCGATCCGCGAAACGGTCGACGCCGGAGAGCAATGCATTCTGTTTTTGAACCGGCGCGGCGCCAGCCGCTATATGCTTTGCCGCAGCTGCGGCTATGTGCCGCGCTGCGAGGCCTGCTCCGTGGCGCTGACGTATCATTCGGCCAACCACCGGCTGATGTGCCACTACTGTTCGCGCTCCGCGCCGGTCTACGAATACTGCCCGCAGTGCGGCAGCGCTTCTATCAGCCGCGAGGGCGCGGGGACGCAGCGGATCGCCGAGGAGCTCGCGGCGCTGTTCCCCGGCGTCGGCGTCATCCGTATGGACGCCGATACGACCGGCGGCATCCATACGCACGAGGCGCTGCTCGAACGGTTTCGGCGCGAAAAGGTGCCGATCCTGCTGGGAACGCAGATGATCGCCAAGGGGCTTGATTTCGATTCGGTGACGCTGGTCGGCGTCATCGACGGCGACCAAGCGCTGAACGTCCCGGATTTTCGCGCCAACGAGCGCGCTTTTTCCCAGCTCACGCAGGTCGTCGGCCGCGCCGGACGCGGCAGCCGGACGGGCCGCGCCGTCATTCAGACATATTCGCCGGATCATGAGATTCTCCGGCTTGCGGCGGCGCAGGACTACGACCGCTTTTACGCCGGAGAGATCGCCTTCCGGCAGGCGCTTCGATATCCGCCCTTCTGCGATCTGCTGTGCTTCCGGCTTGCGGGCATTGAAAACAGCCGCGTTTTTGCGGCGGCGCGCATGCTGCGGGAAGCGGTCGCGCCGTTCCTGTGCGCAGAGGATACGCTGTATGACCCCGTCCCTGCGCCGGTCTTCAAGCTGAACAATAAATACCGCTATCAAGTCGTCTTAAAGACCGAGGAGAGCAAGCGCGTCCGCGATATGGTATCGGGCGTCCTGCGGCGCTGCATGGCCGACCGGCGCTTTACAGGGATTATGATTTCGGCGGAGTTCAACCCGCAAAACTGACGGCCTCGCGCCGCTCAGACAGAAAAAATGGAAACGAGAAACAATGAAACTGGAAAGGCTGCGGATTCGCTCTGATTAGCCGCAGGCTTGGGAGCGACTGACGGAAATTCATGACAGCGCCCGAAAAATTGAATGGAAGCTGGCCGGACTGGACGGCGCGTTTCTGCCCCTGTCGGAGGCGGCCGACCGCGAGGGACTGTTCGATGATACCGTATGCGCCGGCTCCCGGCCGGAACACAAACGCAGAGTTTGGAAATATAACGGAGGATAGAGAATGTCAGTGCTTGAAATACGCAAAAAGGGCGACGAGTGCCTGCAAAAGAAATGTCACGCGGTGACGGTGTTCGACAAACGCTTGAAGCTGCTGATCCGCGACATGACCGACACGCTGATTGAATCCAACGGCGTCGGCCTTGCCGCGCCGCAGATCGGTATCCTGCGCCGCGTGTTTGTCGTCAACGACGGCGAGCGCGTCAGAGCGTATGTCAACCCGGTGATTGTGGAGCGGCGCGGCGAGCAGCGGCCGGTCGAGGGCTGCCTGAGCGTGCCCGGCGTCTGGGGGCGTGTGGTGCGGCCGATGTATGTCAAAATCTCCGCGCAGGACGAAAAGGGCGAAGCCTTTGAGGACGAAGGGGAAGGGCTGATCGCCGAGGCGTTTGAGCATGAATACGATCATCTCGACGGCGTTCTCTTTGATGAAAAGATTTACGAATATGTCGACGTCAAGGATCGGGACGGCGGGGACGAAGAAGACGAGGAATGACGAAAACGGTGGGTGAGCCTGTGACGGACGGAAAAAAACTGAGAATTCTCTACATGGGGACGCCGGAGTTTGCGGCGGTTTCCCTGAAATATCTGATCGATAACGGCTACTGCGTGACGGGCGCGGTCTGCCGCGCCGACAAGCCGCGCGGCCGCGGCATGCAGGTTCTGCCGCCGCCGGTCAAGGTGATCGCCGAGGCGGCCGGCATCCCCGTTTTTCAGCCGGAAACGCTGCGCGGCGGCGCGCTGCTGCCGGTCTTGCAGGAGACGGCGCCGGAGCTGATCGTTGTCGTCGCCTACGGAAAGATTCTGCCGCAGGATGTGCTGGAATATCCGCGGCTGGGCTGTATCAACCTGCACGGGTCGCTGCTGCCGAAATACCGCGGCGCGGCGCCGATTCAGCGCGCGGTGATGAACGGCGAGAAAAAAACGGGTCTGACGACGATGTTTCTCTCGCAGGGGATGGACGAGGGCGATATGCTCCTCACGGCGGAGACGGAGATCGGCGCGGACGAGACGGCGGGCGAGCTGACGGCGCGTCTGGCGCGGCTCGGCGCGCCGCTGCTGGCGGAGACGATTGAACAGATCGCCGGCGGAAGGATTGTGCGCATCCCGCAGAGGCACGAGGACGCGACCTATGCGCCCATGCTCGACAAGGCGGAGGGGCGGCTGGACTTTTCGCGGCCTGCCGCCGAGCTGTACTGTGTATACAGAGGCTTGACGCCGGCGCTCAGCGTGTCGGCCCGTTTCCGGGGCAAGGCCGTCAAGCTCACCGCGATGCGGCCGGAACCGGCCGGCGAGGTCTGCTCCGGCGCGGACGGGGAGATTGTCCGCTGCGGAAAAGAGGGGATTGCCGTCCGCTGCGGAGACGGGCGGGCGCTGATCGTGACCGAGCTGGCGCCGGAGGGCAAGCGCGCCATGAGCGCCGCCGACTTTATCAATGGCCGCGCCGTTCAGACGGGTGAGCGCTTTGAATAAGAAGCCCACTAAAAAACGGAATTTTAACGTCTGAAAGAAACGGGAGAGGGCGGCGGTTTTGCTTTGACGCCGGACACCGCCCGCCGGGCGGAGCGGATTTGGCGGCCCGACGCCGTTTGAGAAGGCCGGAACCCGCAGCCACGCCGCGCTTTTTTGCATAGCGCTTTCCGCGGCCGGAGACGAGGCCGGCGCCAACCGTGGTTTTTCAACCGAAATCTTTATAATTTTGCGGCGCTTGTCCGCGCCGCTGAAACCGAGGACGAGACGATGCTGACGACGCTGCCGCCTGAGCAGAAAACGGATATTCTCTCCCTGCTTCCCGCCGAGCTGGAACAATCGCTGACCGGCATGGGGCTGGCGCGTTTCCGGGCGAAGCAGGTCTTTCTGCGCCTGCACCGCTATGAATGGGAGAGCTTTGACGACTTTACCGAGCTGCCGAAGGCGGAGCGCGCGCGGCTCGCGGAAACGTATGCGCTGCCTTCGATTGAAATCGTCCGCCGCCAGGAATCGGCGCTCGACGGAACGGTGAAATACCTCTTTCGCCTCGGAGACGGAAACTGCGTCGAGAGCGTGCTGATGAAATATAAGCACGGAAATACCCTCTGCGTGTCGACGCAGGTCGGCTGCAAGATGCGCTGCGCCTTCTGCGCCTCGGGGCTGGACGGCTTTGTGCGCAACCTGAGCGCGGGCGAAATCCTGATGCAGGCCGCCGCGGCGCGGCGCGACAGCGGCGAGCGCGTCGACGGCATTGTGATGATGGGGACGGGCGAGCCGCTCGACAATTTTGAGGCCTCGGTCGATTTTATCCTGCTGGCCGGGGAAAAGGATGGGCTCGGCATCGGCCAGCGCCACATCTCTCTTTCGACGAGCGGGCTGGTTCCGAAGATCCGCGCGCTTGCGGAGCGGAAGCTGGCCATCACGCTTTCCGTCTCGCTGCACGCGACGCGCGACGAGGCGCGCAGCGCGCTGATGCCCGTCAACCGCCGTTACCCGATCGCCGAGCTGGTACAAGCGGCGACGGAGTACCAGCGCGTCACGGGGCGGCGCGTCTCATACGAATACGCGGTGATGGCCGGCGTCAACGATTCGGAGCGCGAGGCCGGCGAGCTCGCCGCGCTGCTGCGGGGCACGGGCGCGCACCTGAACCTGATCCGCTTAAATGAAGTGAAGGAGACGCGCTTCCGCGCCTCGGCCGAGCAGCGCCTCCGGCAGTTTGTCGCGGCGCTGGAAGCCCGCGGCCTGCATGTGACGGTGCGGCGCCGTCTGGGCGCCGACATCGACGGCGCCTGCGGCCAGCTGCGGCGCTCGGTGCAGCCGCCGAGCGGAGACGTCCGGCGCACACAGCCGGAAACCGCGGAGAATTGACAAACGAAAACGATGTTTTTGGCCGAGGGTGTTGTAAAATTCATAAATCGATGATAAAATAAAAGAGTAGAGACAGCGGAATCACGCGAATGTGAAGCGCATGGGGGCGGTACGGTATGACGGCAGTCGGAGCGACGGACAAAGGAAGACGGCGCAGAGACAATCAGGACAACTATTATATCGATGTGCGGCACGGAGACGCTCAGGCCTTTCTCGTCGTAGGCGACGGGATGGGCGGCGCGAAAGCCGGCAACGTCGCCAGCGACATGACGGTATCCCTGTTTGCCGCCGAAGTCAGAAAACGGCAGAAGCCGGGGATGACCGTCGCCTACATGCGCGCCGTGATGGGCGAGGCGATCCAAAACGCCAACCGCCTCACCTTTGAGAAATCAAACGAGGATATCGTTTATTCCGGCATGGGCTCGACGGTCGTCGCCGCGCTGGTGGACGGATCGGACGCGTGTATCCTCAACGTCGGGGACAGCCGGGCCTACCATATCACCCAAGGCGGCATCGCCCAGATTACCAGCGACCACTCCGTCGCCGAGGAGATGATCCGCCGCGGCGAGCTGACGCCGGAACAGGCGCGGCTGCACCCGGCGAAGAATTACATAACGCGTGCGGTCGGAACGGAACCGGAGGTCGAACCGGAATTTTTCGACCGGCGCGTCGAGTCGGGAGACATCCTGCTGCTCTGTTCCGACGGGCTCTCCAACATGCTTTTGGACGAGGAAATTCTGTTTGAAATCCGTTCGGGCGCCGAGTTTTCGACCTGCCCTGAACGGCTGATCCAGATCGCAAACGACCGAGGCGGCCCGGACAACATCACGGTTGTGCTGCTCTCCGTCTGAATCAGGCAGCGAAAAACAGCAAAGAGAGGAACCTCTGTCCGGAGACAGCTCCGGACATATGGGAATGTCATTTATGGATAGCTTTATCGGAAAGGTTCTGGACGGCCGCTACGAAATCATCGAGATCATCGGCACCGGCGGCATGGCTGTCGTTTATAAGGCGCGGGACAGAAAGCTGAACCGCCTCGTGGCGGTCAAAGTGCTGAAACCCGAGCTGCGCGGCGACACCGAGCTGCGGCGGCGTTTCCATGCCGAGAGCGAGGCGGTCGCGCGGCTGAACCATCCCAACGTCATCAACGTCTTTGACGTCTCGACCAACGACGAAAACGAATATTTCGTCATGGAGCTGATCGACGGCATCACGCTCAAACAGTACATGACGCAGCGCGGCGTTCTGACCATCAAGGAGACGCTGCATTTTACCGTACAGATTCTGCGCGGGCTGGAACATGCGCACGCGAAAAAAATTGTCCACCGCGATATCAAGCCGCAGAACATCATGATCCTCCGCGACGGCACGGCAAAGGTCACCGATTTCGGCATCGCCCGCGTCTCCGGCAACACGGAGATGACGACCAATCAGGTCAACGCCTTCGGCTCGGTTCACTACATCGCGCCGGAGCAGGCGCGATGCGAGGCGACGGACGGGCGGGCGGACATCTATTCCGTCGGCGTCATGCTGTACGAAATGCTGACCGGCGAGCTGCCCTATCAGGGCGACACGGCGGTCGCCATCGCCATGCAGCACATCCGTTCCACCCCTGTCCCGCCGCGCGAGATCAACCCCGATATCCCCGAGGCTTTGGAGGCGATCACGCTGCGCGCAATGTCGGGATCTCTGGAAACCCGTTATGCCACGGCCTCCGAAATGATCGACGATTTGGAGGCGTACCGGAAGGATCCGGGGTCGTTTATGCCGTCGTTTGTCCCCTCGATCACCGCCGGCGACGGCGATACGATGCGCTTCACGCCGTCGCCGCAAAATAAAGGGGCGATCGTCCCCGCGCCGCAGACCGCGATGAGCCGCCGCAGGGCGCCCGACTCCGCCGAGGACGGCGCGGCTGTAAAAAAGAAAATCAATATGATGCCGATTGCGGCGGCGGTGCTGATGCTGCTTTTGGTCACCGCCATCGTCGCCGCCCTGTGGGTGACGATTTTCAGCCCGGAAGCGGGAACCGCCGAAGTGCCGGTGCCGAACCTCGTGGGGCGGACCTATCAGGACGTCTCGACGGATTCCTCGCTCAAATTTGAGCTGGTGATCGCCGACCAAAAGCACGACTCGACCTATGACGAAGGCGTGATTATCGATCAGAATCAGCCTGTCGGAAAGAAGGTAAAGGAAAACTCCACCATCGAGCTTGTGCTGAGCCTTGGCAAGCGCGTGGAGACGATGCCGAACTATATCAACTGGGACTACATGGAGGCCAGCCAGGACATCCGCACCCTGATGGAGAAAACGGTCACGGTCACTTATCTGTATGAAGCGAGCGAGACGGTGGAGCGGAACCATATTATCCGCACCGACCCGATCGCCAATCAGACGATTACGGAGGGTCAGACGATTACCTTCGTCATCAGCCAGGGGACAAAAACCGATATCGTCGAAATGCCGAACCTGTTCGGCATGACCGAGGAGACGGCCCGCAGCACGTTGTCGGCCTATGGGCTCAACGTCGGTATCGTCGATTACGAGGAGAGCGACGCCTACGCGCCGGGGATCGTCATCGGCCAGAGCACGCCGGCGGAGGTCGAGGTGCCGCAGGGCATGACGGTCAACATCACGCTGAGCAAGGCCGTGGAGACGACGCCGCCTGAAACAGAGCCGCCTACGGAACCGGCGACGGAGCCGACCGATACAAGCAGCTCCGAGCCGCCTCAGACGAGCGACGCCACGTCGTCCGATACGCCGCCGGAGGAGGGCTACGTCGACTGGACGCTGATGCTGCCGCAGGGCGTGGAGTATCCGGATCAGTTCCTGCTGGAAATTTATGTGGACGATATCGTTATGTACTCGGAAACCGTTGAGAAAACAAGCGGAGCGATTACGCTGCGCATCCGCGGGAGCGGGACGGTGCGGGTAGAAGCGTATATTGACACGACGCTGTATAAATCGGAATCGATCGTGATTTCATAGGAGGGGACGGCCGCAGATATGCCGCAGGGAAAGATCGTCAAAACGGCGAGCACGCTGTACACCGTCCGTGAAACGGCCGGCGTCCTTGAAACGGCCGGAGGCTGTGAGGCGGAGAAGCTCCATAGCGGGGAAAACGTCTGGCTTTGCAGGCCGCGGGGGCGGTTTCGCAGGGATGGCATCGCGCCGCTGGCGGGCGACGAGGTCTTGTTTGAGCCGCACCGCGACGGAAACGGTGTGCTGACGGAGATTCTGCCCCGCCGAAATTCGCTGGTTCGGCCGCCGGTGGCCAATATTGACCGGCTGATTATCGTCGTTTCAGCCGCGCCGCCCGTAACGGCGCGGCTGATGATCGACTCAATGACCGCGCTCGCGGCCTTTAAGGGCATCGAGCCGGTCATCTGCATCAACAAGACCGACCTCGCGCCGGGCGCGGAGCTCGCGGAGCTCTACGCTTCGCTCGGCTATGCCACAGTCTCCGTCAGCGCCGCCGACGGCAGCGGGCTTGACGCGCTCGCCGCCCGCCTGCGCGGCGCTTTCTGCGTGCTGACGGGGAACTCCGGCGTCGGAAAATCGAGCCTGATCAACCGGCTCTATCCGGGCTTTGAGGCGAGAACCGGGGGATTAAGCGAGAAGATCGGGCGCGGCCGTCAGACGACGCGCCATGTCGAGCTGCTGGCGACCGAGGACGGCGGCTATGTCGCCGATACGCCGGGCTATTCGTGCTTCGACGCGGTGGAGATGGAGATGACGGACGCCGGCCGGCTGCCGTTTTGCTTCCCGGAATTTGCTGGGTATCTCGGCGGCTGCCGCTATTCCGACTGCTCGCATGTCCGCGACGACGGGTGCGCCGTGCTCGCGGCGGTGGCCGAGGGGAAAATCGCCGTTTCCCGGCACGAAAGCTATGTGCGTCTGTATGAACGCGTAAAGGATTTGAAGCAATGGGAAATGTAAAAAGACTTTGCCTGCTCATCGCGGCGATCTGTTTGCTGCCGCTGTTCGGGAGCTGCGGCGGGGAAACCGACAGCGCCTACGCCGAGGAACAGCTTTTTGCAATGGACACGTATATGCTGCTGCGCGCCGGCGGCGAAAACGCGGCCGGCGCTCTGGCGGCGGCGGCGGAAAAAATCAACGCGCTGGAAGCTGAGCTGAACGTGCGCGATGCGGCCGGAACGGGCGGCGCGGCGCGGCTCAACGCCGCCGACGGTCAGGAGGTCGAGGTCGGAGCGGAGCTGTTTTCACTCCTACAAACCGCACAGGCGGTTTCCGAACAGACCGGAGGCGCCTTCGACATCACCACCTATCCGCTGACGCAGCTCTGGGGCTTCGGCGGGGAAGGGACGGTGCCCGATGAAGCGGCGATTGCGGAGACGCTGGCCCGCGTCGGTTATCAGAAGCTCCGCCTCGACGCGGAGCGCCGGACCGCCTCTCTGACGGACGGCGCGCAGATCGATCTCGGCGCCATCGCCAAGGGCTACGCGGCGGAGTCCGTTCGCGAGGTCTTCTGCGAATACGGCGTGGAGAGCGCTCTGATTAACCTCGGGGGAAATATTTTTGCGCTCGGCGAAAAACTCGACGGAAACGCATGGCGGATCGGGATTGCGGACCCCGGCGACACGCGGGAAACGGTGGGCGTGCTCGCCGTGCGCGACACCGCCGTTGTGACCAGCGGCTCTTATCAGCGCTATTTTATGCGGGGCGCGATGCGCTATCATCACCTGCTCGATCCCGCTACCGGCCGTCCCGCCGACAACGGGCTGGAAAGCGTGACGGTGGTCTGCGCCGACGCGACGCGGGCCGACGCGCTTTCGACGGCGCTGTTTGTCATGGGCGAGGAGGAGGCCGTCCGCTTTTGGCGCGAGACAGGCGGTTTTGAAATGATTCTGATCCGGGAGGACAAGCAAATCCTGCTGACGCCGGCGCTGGCGGACAGCTTTGAGATTACGGCGGGCTCGGCTTATCGGGTGAAAACTGTATCGTAGGCGCAGGACAGCCGCCGGCGCTGAAAACGGTTGGCAGCCACGGCGACGCCGCGCAACCGGCCGAAAGAGTTCGATGGGCAAAAAAAACGAAGCGCTGTGAAGCAAAAAGCTCCGGCGCATGGTGCAAAGCGCGAAGGCGGCACTGAGAGAGGAGCGAAACCGAATGCGAAGAAAAGACCGCGAGATCACCGACGGCAGGAGGATCGACGAGATCATCCTGAGCTGCGACTGCCTGCGGCTCGGCATGACAGACGGCTGCGAGGCGTATATCGTCCCGCTCAATTTCGGCTTTACCCATGAGGCGGAGAAACGCAGCTTTTATATGCACTGCGCGCCGGAAGGCCGAAAGATCGATCTGCTGCGAAAAAACAGCCGCGTGGGCTTTGAGCTTGACACCGGTCACGCCGTCAACGCGGGCGAGATCGCCTGCGGCTATTCGTTTCGCTTTCAGAGCGTCATCGGCACGGGGACGGTGTCGTTTGTCGCCGAGCCGAAGGACAAGGAGGCCGCGCTGCGGCAGATCATGCGCCACTATGCGGGCGAGGCGGACTGGGGCTTTGACAGCCGCGCGCTCGACGCCGTGACAATTCTCCGCATGGATGTGGAAACGCTGGCCTGCAAAGCGCATGAGTAAGGCGCAGAGATCTTAAACGGCGGGACGGCGCGGGAGGCGAAATCGCTTCCGCGGGGAATACAACCGCCAAAGACAGGGGAACGATATGTTTTCGCAAAAGACGCTCGATTTTCTGTTTGAAAACCGCCTCAGAGACGACAAAGGCTGGTTTACAGAGCACAAGTCCACGTATAACGAACACGTTCTGCTCCCGTTGAAGGAGCTGGCGACCGCTTTGACGCCGGCGGTTTCGGCGATCGACGACCGAATCGTCACGACGCCGGGCGTAGGCAAAACGATTTCGAGAATCTATCGGGACACACGTTTTTCGCGGGATAAAACCATTTTCCGCGACGAGATGTGGCTGTCCTTTAAGCGGGAGAAAGGCTATCCCGAATTTTTCTTCGCCCTCTGGCCGGGCGGGCTTTCCCTCGGATGCGGCTATTACTGCGCGCCGGCCGAGACGATGGAGACCATGCGGGAGCTGATCTTACAGCGCGATCCGGTCTTTATGCGCGCCTGCGCGGACTATGAGGCGCAGCAGACCTTTGCGATGGAGGGCGAGCGCTACAAGAGGAGCAAATACCCGGATCAGCCGGAGCATATCAGAAGCTGGCTCGACCGGAAAACCATCTGCTTTACGGCGGAAAGCGCCGACGTTTCCCAGCTGTTTTCAGACGCTTTGCCGCAGGCCGTCGGAAAACAGTTTGAAAGGCTGGCGTCTATCTACCGGTTCTTTCTCCATGTCGAGGAGAGAAAATGGAAAAGGCCGTGCGGCGGCTGATTTCCGAAGAGAAAATCTCTTTGAATTTCTCTGAAAAAATCCTTTTCATCGATTTTTTTGATCCCTTTTCTGTCAAAACAAAATCCGCATGGTTCGCTCCATGCGGATTTTTATCGATGGACTAAGACGCCCAGCCGCGTTCCCGCGGGTATCTGGCGCTGAAAAGCGTTTGGAGCGACCTTCGGCGCCCATCCGCCGCGCCGAAGGTGTATCCGGGCGGCGGTTTTATTTTCCGCGGCTTTTTATAAAATCGCATTGACAAACCGATTGTTTGCGCATATAATGATTATAACGAAATAGATTGCGGCAGAGTTTTGAGAACGCGCGAGAGCCGGTTCGCTGTCCCAGACGGCGGGCGGGCTTGGAGGGCGTTTTTTTGTTGTTCTTTTTCCGCAGTCAATATAGGGGGAATCTTGAGATGCCGGACGGAATTTACGACTGTATCGTCATCGGCGGCGGCGCCGTCGGCGCGCTGACGCTGCGCGCCGTGACGGCCAAGGGCGCGAAAGGGCTGCTCTTAGAAGCCGGAGCCGACCTCGCTTCCGGCGCCAGCCGGGCCAACAGCGCCATCATCCACGCCGGATATGATCCGGAACCGGGGACGAAAAAGGCGCTTTTTAACGTCCGCGGCGCGGCGCTGTACCCTGCGCTGGTCGCGGCGCTCGATATTCCCTACCGGCCCATTGATTCCCTTGTCGCGGCCTACTCCGACGAGGAGCTCGGTACGCTGGATGCGCTCCTGCGCCGCGGACGGGAAAACGGCGTTCAGAATCTGCGGCTGCTGACGCGGGCGGAGCTTTTGGAAAAGGAACCGAATCTGTCGAAGCGCGTCCGCGGCGCGCTCTGCGCCGCGTCGGCCATCGTCGAGCCGTGGACGGTGGCGATCGCCGCCGCGGAAAACGCCTGCGACAACGGCGCGGCTGTTCTCTGCGGACACCGCGTCGCCGCTGTCCGCCGCGTCGGCGACGGCTTTGCGGTGACGGCCGTATGCCGCGGCGGGGAAGAGAGATCGTTTTTGGGCCGAGCCGTCGTCAATGCCGCCGGCGTCCACGCCGACGACATCCACGCCATGCTGGCACCGAAAACGTATACGATGGAAGGCAAACGCGGCCAGTACTGCGTGCTCGACAAGCGCGCGGCGGGACTGGTGAACAGCGTGCTGTTCGCCTGCCCGACGGAAAAAGGCAAGGGCGTGCTGATCACGCCGGAGATACACGGCCGCGTCATGATCGGTCCCGACAGCGTCCGCTGTGACGACCGGGACGACGTCGGCACGACCGCGGACGCTCTCGCCTATGTCAAAAGCGCAGCGGCGCAGTACCTGTCGGCGCCGCTGCCGGCCAATTTGCAGATCCGCACCTTTGCCGGCGTCCGTCCGGTCGGAAGCGGCGGCGATTTCATCGTCGGCGCCTGCGGCGGCGTCCCCGGGTTTTTCGAGGCCGCGGGCATTGAGTCGCCCGGGCTCGCCTCGGCTCCCGCTATTGCGGAAACCCTTGGGGACGAAGTCGCCGCATACCTGGAACTGCGGGCCGGGGCAGGCCGTTTCATCCCGACGCGGCGGCCGCGGCTGCGGTTGGGCGAGGGCGGCGCGTCGGGCGGCGCGGCGACGACGCTCGTCTGCCGCTGCGGGACGGTCACCGAGGCGCAGGTCGTCGATGCGATTCGCCGAAACTGCGGCGCGCGCACCGTGAAGGGCGTGAAGCTGCGCACCGGCGCTATGCTCGGCGGCTGTCAGGGCGGCTTCTGCTCGCCGAAAATCGTCAAAATCCTCGCGCGCGAGCTGAATATCGGTATGGACAAAGTGGAATATGACGGCGAAGGTTCGCAAATTCTCACGGAAAGGACGCGTGGATAAGCATGGGAGCGATGAGAAGCGAACGGCATGCGCTGGCGGTCGTCGGCGGCGGCGTGGGCGGTATGGCCGCCGCGATCGCCGCGTTTGACGCGGGCTGCCGCGATATCGTTTTATTGGAGACGGATGTGCGGCTCGGCGGCGTTCTGCCGCAGTGTATCCATGCGGGCTTTGGGCTGCACACGTTCGGGGAGGAGCTGACCGGCCCAGAATATGCCGCGAAATTTGCGGATGAGGTCAAAAGTCGCGGCATCGACGTGCGGCTTGGCTCTTACGTCACCTCGCTGGGCGGTGGAAAAAACCTGACGGTGATGTCCGGCTCGGACGGGGCGTATGAGCTGGCGGCGGACGCGGTCGTTCTCGCCGTCGGCTGCCGGGAGCGGCCGGCGGGCGCGCTGACCATCGACGGACCGCGGATTGCCGGCGTGATGACCGCGGGAACAGCACAGCGCTATATCAATATCGACGGCTATATGGTCGGCCGCCGCGTCGTCATCCTCGGCTCCGGCGATATCGGGCTGATCATGGCGCGCCGCCTGACGCTGGAAGGCGCCGAGGTCGTCTGCGTCTGCGAGCTGATGCCGTGGTCGAACGGCTTACAGCGCAACATCGTACAGTGCCTCGAAGACTACGGAATTCCGCTCTATCTCTCGACGACTGTGACCGGTATTGAAGGGAAGGAGCGCGTGACCGGCGTCTATGTCGCGCCCGTAGACGAAAACCGCAGCCCGATCCGCGCGCAGCAGCGGCTGATCCCGTGCGACACGCTGCTGCTGTCGGTCGGTCTGCTGCCGGAGACGGTATTGGCGGCGGACGCGGGGATTGCGCTCGGCGCAAACGGCGGCATTTCCGTCAATGAACGCCGCGAGACGGCCGCCGAAGGGGTCTTTGCCTGCGGAAACGTCGTACAGGTGCATGATCTGGCCGATTTCGTCGCCGAGGAGGGCAGGATTGCCGGCGAGAACGCGGCGCGTTATCTGACGGGGGCGGCGTCCGGCAGCAGCCGGGCGGCGTTTGAAACCGCGGCGGGAAACGGCGTCTCCTACGTCGTGCCGGAGCGAATCGGCGCGGATACGGAGGAGGCGGAGCTGTTTTTCCGCGTCAGAGCGGTTTACCGGCGCGCGCGCGTCGTCGTGCGCTGCGGCGGGGAAACGCTGGCGGAGATCAAACGGCCGGTGATGCTGCCCGGAGAGATGCAGCGCGTCAAGGTCAGGCTGCGCGGCGCGGCGCCTGTCGAGCCGGTCTGCGTTGAAATCGTTACGGCGGAGCCGTAAACGGGCCGGCGCGGCCTTGAAGAAAGCGTCTGCTGAGCCGATCGCGCCTGCGCCTGTCAAACGGTTTTCAAAATGGAAAAATGTACCGGTATTACCGGCGTTTTGGGAGGGGAACACTATGGCGGTTAAAAATTTCACCTGTATCGTCTGCCCGGAGGGATGCGCCATCCGCGCGGAGACGGACGCTTCGGGCGCGCTGGTTTCCGTTTCCGGCAACCGCTGCGCGCGCGGCGAACGCTATGTCCGCAGCGAAGCGGTGCATCCGGTGCGTTCGATTTCGTCGACCATGCGGCTGACAGGCGGCGAGGAACCGGTCTTTCCGGTCAAAACGGCGGAGCCAATCCCCAAGGAGCGCATCGCCGCGGTCATGGCCGAGATCAGGGCGGCGGCGGTATGCGCGCCGGTTGTCCGCGGGCAGACCGTAATAGAAAACGCCGCGGGAACCGGCGTGCGCATTGTCGCGACGGCGGACGCGCGTTGAAATCAAAGTTAAAATCAAAAAGGAAAATATTGGTTGGTTTTTTCTGAATAAAAAGCCGCGGCGGATAGAACCATAATACCGTGCAGTGCACATGGTATGTTATGCATAATAAAGATTCAGGAGAAATGAACCGATGAAAAAAATCATAGCGTTGACTCTGTGCGTTTGCCTTTCGCTGTTCCTGTTCGCCGCCTGTGACGACGACAACGGCGGCAACAACGGCGGCACGAGCAACACGTCGAGAACGACAGTGGATTCAGCGGATCGTACGACGCCGCGCGTGACCAGCAACAGCGACAGCACGCCGGGAGTCTCGGATACTTCGGGCATGTCGACGCCGGACGGCTCCGGCACTTCGGACATGTCGACGCCGAGCGGCTCCGGTTCGCAGAGCGGAAGCATGAACGGACAGTCGTCGAACCAGCCGAACCCCGCGAATTCGTAATCCGATACGATAAATTTACAGCCGTGGAAAGATTTCCGCGGCTGTAATTCTTTCTCGCCGCCTGTGACCCATACGGCTGTTTTGACGGGAAAATTCGTTTGATCAAAGCGAAAAGACGCATGAAAATCTGGTTTTGATAAAAATTTTACAGACCGCTTCCAAAAAAATTCAAATAAAAGGCTTGTAAAAATGCGCAAAATAGTGTATTATATAATCCGATAAAGTATATTGCACCGCATTGCAGAAGACAAAACGGCTCGCCGCGCGGACGATTGGATTTTTGATGGGGGAAAAAGAACATGTCAAGAAGATTGTTTCAGAATATGGCGCTCCAAATGCACGAGGCGACGGGCAAAACCGTCGGCGTGATCGACGGAGACGGAACTGTAATCGCGTGCAGCGAGCTGAAGCGGATCGGCGAAGTATACGAGCTGGCGGTGGACGAGCTGAACAACACCTCCGAGCCGACGGTATACCGCTCTTTCACCTTTAAGTCGCTGGCCATGCGCGGCGTCAGGCTGGAATATGCGGCGTTCGTTGAGGGGACCGACGAGGAAGCGCTCGCGATGTGCTCGATGGTCGTCGTAGCTCTGAACGGAGTCAAGCAGTATTACGACGAAAAGTATGACAAGGCGACCTTTATCAAAAACATCCTGCTCGACAACGTCCTTCCCGGCGATATCTATATCAAATCCAAGGAGCTGCACTTCGGCGGCGACACGCCGCGCGTGGTTTTCCTCGTCCGCATGATGGACAAGCTCGACATCGCCACCAACGACGTCATCGCCGGACTCTTCCCCGACCGGCAAAAGGATTTTATCATGACCGTCAACGAGAGCGACGTGGCGATCGTCAAGGAGGTCAAAGCCAACTGCGACATCAAGGAGCTCCGCAAGGTCGCCAAGGGCATCGAAGATACGATTAACGCCGAGCTGCTCGTCAAGTGCGTCATCGGCATCGGTACGGTCGTCCCGCAGCTCAAAGACCTTTCGCGTTCTCTCAAAGAGGCGCAGGTCGCTATCGAGGTCGGCCGCGTGTTTGACGCGGACAAGACGATTATTAACTATGAAAACCTCGGCATCGGCCGGCTGATCTATCAGCTCCCGACCACGCTCTGCCGGATGTTTTTAAGCGAGGTCTTCAAAAAGGGCAGCGTCGATTCGCTCGGCCAGGAGACGATGATGACGATCCAGAAGTTCTTTGAAAATAACCTCAACGTCTCGGAGACGTCGCGGAAGCTTTTCGTCCACAGAAATACGCTCGTCTACCGCTTGGAAAAAATCAAGAAAATTACCGGCCTCGACCTGCGCGAGTTTGACCACGCCATTATCTTCAAGGTGGCGCTGATGGTCAAGAAATACCTCGAATCGCGTGACAACGACGAAATTTAATCCCGCTTCGGTGAAACTGCGTCCGCCGGATTCAGACGGCGGACGCGGTCATGCGTATGACGGCCGAAGCTGACATACATATAGCTTGCGCAGCCGTCTGGGGGGCGATCGCCGGGCGGTTGAAGCTGAACGATACGCTTCTCCGGCTTTCGGCAGATGATTTTCTGAGGAAAAGCCGATTGATGCCCCCTGAATTTTTGACGCCGCCGAAGCGCCCCGATTCTTTGAATGGCTCTGGGCGGCGCGCCGGCTTTACGAAAGGTGTGAAACTTTCCTTGATTCGGCTGTCTGATACATATGTCCGATACCCGTCGGGCGTACAGGCGCTCAACGGCGTCAGCCTCGATGTGGCGGACGGGGAATTTGTCTTTATCGTCGGGCCGTCGGGCGCGGGAAAATCGACGCTGATTAAGCTGCTGACCGCGGAGCTGCGGCCGAGCGCCGGGCTGGCCTTGGTCAATTCTTTCTCAATCGCGCGGTTAAAAAGGCGCGGCGTGCCAAAGCTGCGGCGGACGCTGGGCGTGGTCTATCAGGATTTCCGGCTCATCGACCGTATGAATGTGTTTGACAACGTGGCGTTTGCGATGCGGGTGATCGGCATCAGCGACGCTAAGAAGATTCGCAGGCGCGTGATGTATGTGCTGGAACTGGTCGGAATCGCCGAAAAGGCGGATCGAATGCCGAGCGAGCTCTCCGGCGGCGAGCAGCAGCGCGTCGCCATCGCGCGCGCGCTGGTCAATAATCCCGGGATCATCATCGCCGACGAGCCGACCGGCAATCTGGATCCGGACAAGTCCATGGAGCTGATGGGGCTGCTCGCGCGGATTAACGAGCTCGGCTCGACCGTCATTGTCATCACGCATGAGCGCGAGCTGGTCAACGCCTTTGGAAAGCGCGTGGTGTCGATTGAGGGCGGAAAAATTGTCGGCGACGCCGTCGGCGGCTATCAGGGCGGCGAGACAGTATAATCCTGCGGCGGGCAGGGTTTGGGGAGAAACGCGGGAACATGAACAGTATCGGCTATCATTTCAAAGAAGGCGTAAAAGGGCTTTTCAGAAACAGGCTCGTCAATACCGCGGCGATCGGCATGCTGATCGCTTGTCTGGTCGTGACGGGCGCTTTCGCGTTGGTTCTGCTCAATATTAACGCCGTGATCGACGAGGCCGGCGCGGTCAACGAGATCTCGGTCTACCTTGACGACGCCTGTACGGAAGAGGCGCGCGCCGCTGCGGAGCAGCGTCTGTCGGAGCTGGCTTCCGTAGAATCCTGTACGTTTGTATCCAAAGAAGAAGGCTTGGAATCCATGCGCGACACCTTCGGTTCGCTGCTCGACGGCCTCGAAGACGATAACCCAATCCGCGACATGTTTCGCCTCACCGTGACTTCGCAGGAGCTTTTGGCGCAGACGGCGCAGGCGGCAGAACAGGTTCCCGGCGTGGCCAAGGTCAATTTCAGAAACGACGTCGCGCAGCGGTTTTTACAGATCCGCAACGTCGTCGCCATGATCGGCATCGCTTTTGTCGTCGTCCTCGGCCTGGTTTCGCTGTTTATTATTTCGAATTCAGTGCGTTTGTCGGTATACACGCGCCGGACAGAAATCGGCGTGATGAAGACCGTCGGCGCCACAAACGGGTTTATCCGCACCTCGTTTGCCTTTGAGGGCATGCTGCTGGGGCTGATCGGCGCGGCGGCGGCCTATGGGCTGATTGCCCTCGCCTATACAAAGCTGTTTGAATCCGCCTTAGAGTCGATCGGCTTTTTTGCGGAGATTCCGATCCCGTTTGCGGAGTTTGCCGTTCCCGTCGCGATTGCGTTTGGCGCGGCCGGACTGCTGATGGGGTTTCTGGGCAGCGCGCTGGCGCTGCGTCGCTATCTCAACGCCTGATGCCGCCGCAGATTTCATCGGCGTTTTGATTTCCCTGTGAAAGGAAAAAGGTTATGACCGAAAAAAAAATCACGAAAAAAGACAGGCGGGATCGCCTGCGCCGTATCCTCATCTGGGTGCTGATCGTCGGGATGATTCTGCCGACGGTGATCGGGCTGGTCTCGCTCAATCTCGGCGCCGTTTCACAGACGGATGTGGATCAGGCGCGCGCGGAGATTCAGGCTTTGAAGGAGAAGATCGCCGCCGCCGAAAAGGAGATCGAAGGCATCCGCTCCGATAAAAACTCGCTTTTGGAGCAAAAAAAGCTTCTCGACGAGAAAATCAACCTCTATAACGACCAAATTGCGCTGCTGGAAACGACGATTGCCGGTTTAGACACGGATATCGCGCAGTGCGAGGCGGAGATCGCCTCGCTCGAAACGGAGCGCGCGGAGAAATACGAGACCTTCAAGCAGCGCGTGCGCGTGATGTACGAGGATGGAGCGACCTCTTATCTGAGCGTCGTTTTGTCCGCCGACAGTATTTCCGATTTTCTTGACCGCGTAGAGCTGGTATCGGCCGTCTTCGCCAGCGACAAGGCGCTGATGAGCGAATTGGAGACGCTCGTGGAAGAAATTGAGCTGAAACAGACGGAGCTGGAAAACGACCGGGCGGAGTCCGTCGCCATGCGGCAGACGCTCGATACGGCGCGGACGGAGCTGCTCGCCGAGCAGGCCGAGGCGGAGGTCATGCTGGCCGGCTTTGAAGAAGGCGAGTATGAGAACGCCGCTCTGGTGGAGGAATATGAGCGCCTCTGGCAGGAGGCGATGGCGCGCGAGGAACGGCTCTCCAAAGAGTTGGAGGAGCAAAAGCGCAAAGAAGAAGAGGCGCGCAAAAAGGCCGAGGAAGAGCGCTTGAAGCAGTTGGAGGAAGAGGCGCGGAAAAAAGCGGAAGAGGAAGCAAAACGGCGGGAAGAAGAGGAAGAAAAGCAAAACCAGAACCGCACCTTTATATGGCCGACCCCGGGCTTTACGTGGGTGACATCCGAATTTGGTTACCGCACGCACCCCGTCACCGGCCAGCCGAACAAATTTCACAACGGCATTGATATCGGCGCTTACGCCGGTTCGCCGATCAAGAGCATTGCCGCGGGCACGGTTGTGACGAGCCAGTACGACAGTATTTACGGCAATATGATTAAGGTCGATCACGGCAACGGGATCATCTCCATGTATGCGCATATGAACGCGCGGTCAAAATACAAGGTGGGCGATACGGTTTCACAGGGGACGGTGCTCGGCTACGTCGGTACGACGGGGCTGTCGAGCGGTTATCATCTCCATTTTACCATTTATAAAAACGGAACGGCCGTCGACCCGCTCAGTTATGTGACGCCGAAATAACCGGCTTCGCGCGCCGTGCGGCGCCGAAACGGCCAAAATGAAAGAGTGAAAAGATCAAAATGAGAGCATCCGATAAGGTTTCCAAACGCCCGTCATGGGTACAGGTCATTGCAATTTGTCTGCTCGTCGCGGCTGTAACGATGCTGGCGACGGGCTATATCCTCTCTGCGCGCTATGAACGCGCCGACGCGCTCGCCTCGGGCGATTATAAGAAGTTGGACGAGATTAAAACGCTGCTCGACCGCTATTATGTCGGGGAATATGAGGAGGAAGACCTTCTCGATATGCTCGCCCTCGGCTATATGAGCGGCATTAACGACAAATGGGCGTATTATACGACCGCCGAGAGCTTGCAGTCGCTGTATGAGGACAAGGCCGGCAGCTATGCCGGCATCGGCGTGACGGTGACGCAGGACGCGGATACCGGCCTGCTGACGGTCATGGAGGTCTATGACGAGTCACCGGCCGCCGAGGCAGGCATTCGGCGCTTTGACAAGCTCTATTCGGTTGAGGACGAGCTTGTCTCCGTTCTCGGCATGGACGCGACGGTCGCCAAGGTGCGCGGCGAGGTCGGCACACAGGTGCGTATCGGAATCCAGCGCGACGGAGAGGTAATGGAGTTTACCGTGGAGCGCCGCGTCGTCAAGAAGACCAGCGTCTATTCGGAGCTGATCGACGGCGAGATCGGATTGCTGCGGGTTTCCGAATTTACGGCCGCCGCCGCCGAGCAGTTTGACGAAAAGCTCGACAATCTGGTCGACATCGGCGCCAAGGGCTTTATCATCGACGTGCGCAACAATCCCGGCGGCCAGCTCACGACGCTGATTTCCATGCTCGACCGGCTGATGCCGCCGGGCGAGGTGTTTATCGAGCGCGATAAGGCGGGCAATGAAAACCGCCTGAGCGTGGACGAAGAATACTATGACCTGCCGCTGATCGTCCTCGTCAACGAATATTCTTACAGCGCCGCGGAGTACTTTGCGGCCGTCATGCAGGAACAGGGCCGGGCTTTCGTCGTCGGAACGCCGACGACCGGCAAGGGCGAGGGACAGCAGACGTTTACGCTCAGCGACGGCTCGGCCGTCACGTTCTCCGTGATCAAATATTATACGCCTAACGGCGTGAGCATCGGCGAAATGGGCGGCATTACGCCGGATATGGAGACGGAGATCTCCTATGAAAAGCTGGTTCAGATCGGCAGCATGGAATATACGGAGGATCCGCAGATCATGGCGGCGGTCAGTCATATGAAAGAGAGCCTGTTGAAATAGAATCATATGGCGCCGTCCCGCAGAAGGCGCTTTCCCGGGCGCGAAAGCGCGCAGGCGTCGGAAAGGTATGGAGAGATATGGCCTCGGAGACGTATTTGATCGGCGACAAAGTCGTTCATCCCAAGCTCGGCGCGGGCATTGTCGAGGACATTGTTTTGCGTGCCGATACGGTTGGCGACGGCAAATACTATGTGTTCAGAATGCCGGTCGGTTCAATGACCGTCAGCATACCGGTGGAGTCGGCGGAGGTGATCGGCGTCCGTCGCGTCGTCGACGCCGCGACAGCCGATTCGCTGTTGAAACAGCTCGCCTCGCTCGACTTCGAGCGGGAACACAACTGGACAAAACGCTTTAAGGAAAACCTCGAACGGCTCAAAAGCGGCGACCCTGACGCGGTCGTCGCGGTCGTTCGGTCGCTTTCCGAGCGTGAAAACGTCAAGGGCTTGTCGATGGGGGAACGAAAGATGTTCCACAGCGCGATGCAGATGCTCGTTTCGGAAATTTCTCTGGCCAAAGATCTGCCCTATGAGGAGACGGAAGCGCTCGTCCATACGGCGCTGGGAAAAACGCCGAAAGGAAAGCCGGCGACAACATAGCGTTGGATCGGGAGACGGAAGCGTCCCGGACGTCTGCGGGACGGCGAAGCGCCGTTCCGCAGACGGGCTTGGGCGTATCAAAAAACGGAGCGGGAGAGTCTATTGGAACAGCCAACGATGAAATCATTCAGCTTAGGCGTTATCCTTTGCGCGGCCGGCCGCTCGGAGCGGATGGGCGGCACAGACAAAATCAATTATCCGCTCGGCGGCAAACCGGTGTATCGATGGGCGGCCGATGCGTTTCTCGCCTACGCCCATACGGCGCGCCTTGTCGTCGCCGTCCCGCCGGAAAAGCTTGCGGCGTTTTTGGCTCAGGGACCGGACGACCCGAGGATTGTTTACTGCGCCGGCGGCGCGGCGCGGCAGGAAACGGTCGAAAAAGCCGCCGTTCTGCTCGGCCAAACGGACTTGATCGCGGTACATGACGGCGCGCGGCCGTTTATCGGTGTGGAGCTGATCGATGCGGTATGCCGCGCTGCGCTGCAATACGGCGCGGCGATTCCGGCGTTGCCCGTGACGGATACGATTCATATCGCCGAAAACGGTTTTGCGGCCTCGACGCCCGACCGGAAAACGCTGTTCGCCGCGCAGACGCCGCAGGTGTTTTCGCGGCCGGCGTTTGAAAAGATGATGCAATATGAAAAAGAGAGCTCCTGCGTTTTGACAGACGAGTGTTCAGCGGCGGTCGGCTGTGGGATCGCATGCAGGATTGTGCCCGGAAGCGCAGAAAACCTGAAAATTACGGCTGCGGGGGATTTGCCGGCCGCCGAGAGGATCGCGGCGCGGATACAATGCGGCCAATAGGCCGCAGCCGGTCATTTTACCCGTGCGGCTTTGAGCCGCGCATAACGGGGCCTGAAACGGAGGCTGCATCACATTGAGAGTTGGACATGGCTATGACGTTCACAGGATCAAAGAAGGGCGGCCGCTCGTTCTCGGCGGCGTGACGCTCGACTGCCCGTTCGGCTTGGACGGACACAGCGACGCCGACGTTTTGACCCACGCCGTCATTGACGCCCTGCTCGGCGCCGCCGCGCTCGGGGACATCGGCCAAATGTTTCCTGACAGCGACCCGCAGTACAAGGGCATTTCCAGCCTGCGGCTGCTCGAAACGGCTTACGCGGCGGTGCGGCGCGCCGGTTATGCGCTTGTGAACCTCGACGCGACGCTTCTCTGTCAGCGGCCGAAGCTTGCGCCGTCCATTTTGGCCATGCGCGAAAAGCTGGCGGCGGTTTTGCAGACCGAGATTGGCTCTGTCAGCGTCAAGGCGACGACCGAGGAAGGCATGGGCTTTACCGGCCGCGGCGAAGGCATCGCCGCGCACGCCGTCTGTCTGCTGGAACAGGCGCGGCAGAAACCGGAAAGCGGACGACAGGCATAAAGAAAGGCCGGAACCGTTTTTTTCTGCGCCGACGGCCTGTCATTATGATTTAGCTGATCCGATTGAGAGCGAAACGCTCGATTTTTTTTTGGCGGTTTCTGCGGCTGATACCGGTGAAGGTTAGGGGATAGCCCCTCCTGCCGAACCGGCTTGGTGAAAAAACAGGCGGTTTGTAGCGAAACCGCGCCAAGGGTCTTATGCGCAGCCATAGGTCAATCATCGATCAGCATTCAGAGGTGAACTGTATGAACGCGAGAGAACGCGTCACAGCCGCGATGGAATACCGCGCCGTCGATCAGGCCCCGCTGCAATATTACTATTCGCCGGTCGGCTACTATGAACACGGCGAAAAGCTCAACGAGCTGTTTGCCGCGCTGCCGGGAGACTTTGCGCCTTTTTCCAGACAGCCCATTCCCGTGCTCGGAAAAGAGCGCTTTGACGCCGGCGGCCGATATCACGAATACCGCACGGACGAGTGGGGCGCGGTCTGGGAACACCGGATTTTTGGCGTTTCCGGAATCGTATACCGTCATCCGCTCGCGGACTGGGCTGCGTTGGAGCATTTGCAGGTTCCCGCGCTGCCTGCGCCAACCGGTCCGGCGTTCGAGGCCGAAGAGGCGCGGCTGAAAAAGCATCAGGAGACGTTTTTTGCGCTCGTCGGCTGCGGGTCGCTGCTTGAACGGATGAGCGCCCTGCGCGGGGATGCCGCGCTTTACTGCGACCTCGCGGAGGACAGCCCGGAAATTCACCGGCTGGCCGACCTGATCGCCGGCTACGACCGCGCCCTGGTGGAACGGGCCGTCGCGCTCGGCGCCGACGCCGTGGCCTTTGGCGACGACTACGGGACAGAGCGCTCCCTGCTGATGAGCCCGGCGATGTGGCGCGCGTTTTTTAAGCCGCGCCTTCGATATATCTTTGAACCCGCCGTCAGAGCCGGCGTCAAGATCCATTTTCACAGCTGCGGCCTGATTTCCGACATCATCGAAGACCTGCGCGAGGTCGGAGCGACCTCGCTGTGGCCGCAGCTTCCCGCCTATGACATGCGGGAACTGGCCGGACGGTGCCGTGCGCTCGGTCTGGCCGTCGCCATTCACACCGACCGCGCCAACACAATGACCTTCGGCACACCGAAACAGGTTTGCGAGCTGGTTCGGCGGGAGTATGAAACCTTCCGCATGTGGGAGGGCGGCTCGTGGTTTTATGTCGAGCCGGACAACGGCTTCCCGTTTGAAAACATTGCCGCGCTGGTTCAGACGATCGCGGAGTGGCGGAGCGCATAAAGCGGACGGCCGCCGAATGGGCTGGATTGCCGCTCTGCATGGATTTGCCGCCGTGCGGATGTAAAACGATATGGAAAAAAGGAAAGCTTCTGAAAAAATGCTTTTTCAGCGCTTCTGTTTCTCGGCGGCACAGTCGTTTTTTCGGCGTTTTGCCTGCGGCCGCCGCCGGTTCGGGCGGAGGTTACAGCCGTTGTTTTGACGATATCGACACCTTGCCTGAGTATCGGACGGCGGATGTGTCCGCTGGCGTGGCGCGCCAAAGCAGTTTGGGGAAGGCAAGGATTCATAGGAACCGCTCAGCACCGGATAGGAGACAGGGAGACAAACTCTGCCGTCTCTGAATGATAAACTTTATTTTTAAGAAAAGAGGAAACAATCATGATCAAAGTAGGGATTGTCGGCAGCCGCGCGAAATCGACAATGGCGGGTTTTTCAGCGCTCGATAACGTCGAGGTCACCGCGGTCTGCGATTTAAACGAGGAGTGCATGAACCGCATCGCAGACGAGTACAACATCCCGCACCGCTTCCGCGTGTACGAGGACATGCTTGAATCCGATATCGACGCGGTCGTCATCGCCACGCCGATGCAGTGCCATGTGCCGCAGGCGGTCGCGGCGCTGGAAGCGGGCAAGCATGTGCTCAGCGAGGTGACGGCGGGCGTCACGATGGATGAGCTCTGGTGGCTGATCGAGGCCAAAGAGAAATACGGAAAGACCTACATGATGGCGGAAAACTATATCTATACGCCCGAGGTGCAGCTTGTGAAAGGCCTGCGCGCCGCCGGAAAATTCGGAACGCCGTTTTACGCCGAGGGCGAATACCTGCACGATGTGCGCGATATGACGGTCTACGACAACGGCAAGCGCTCATGGCGCACCTACTGGCAGCTCGGCAAGCGCGGCTCGTTCTATCCGACGCATTCGCTCGGACCGGTCATGGAGTGGTTTGCGGGCGACCGCGTGACCGAGATTTCCTGCTTCGGCACGGGCGGCGGCTACGTCTCGCCGGAGCTGAAACAGGATGAGCTGACGGTCACGATGTGCCGCATGGAGAGCGGCGCGCTCGCCAAGATCACCGTCGCCTGCAAGGCTCCGCGCCCGCACAACATGCACTCCTATCTGTTGCAGGGCACCAAGGGCTGCTGCGAGGGGCGCGGCGTCAGCGGCGGCTATCAGGTCTGGCTGGAAGACGAGCCGGTTGACGATTCCGGCAAATGCAAATGGCGGCCGCTGCACGATTTTGACCGCTATCTGCCCGAACGCTATCAAAACCCGACCGAGGCGGCGAAAAAGGCGGGGCATAACGGCGGCGACTACTATCTCGTCAAGGATTTTGTGGATGCCATCGTCACAGGTCAGGAGCCGGATGTCAACGTCTACCGCGCCTGCGAGTGGACGGCGGTCGGCCTGCTGAGCGAGCTGTCGGTCACCAACCGCGGCCGCGTGATGGACATGCCGAATTTCCGCAAAAACGCGAAAAACGAGGAAAAATTCGTCAAACTGTAAGGCGGTCAGCCGAATTTGAAAGCGCCCCGTATGCGGGAATTTCCCGCATACGGGGCGCTTGTCGTCGCCGAAACCGTGACCGAAGCCTTCGCCGGACGGGAGACTTTGCGCTGAACGCTCACTCGCAGACTGCCGCGAGCGCGGCGCGCCAAGGCGTCAGGTCGCAAAGATAGCGGTTGACGTAGGACGTCAGCTCAGCCGCTCCCGTATCGGTCGGATTTTCCTCGTCGCTCAGAAAGCTCAGCGTCACCTGATCGTACAGCGTTTCGCCGCGGATGATGTTATAGTCCGGGGCAAGCACGTCGATACAAAGCTCCAAGCGCAGCTTCGGCGGATACTCTCCGGCGGGCAAATCCATGACCCTGCTGGTTATCAGAAGCTTGCCGGGGTTGGCTGTCCCGTACAGAAAGCCGTTGTCGCTTTGTGCGCTGAGCGCCACGCCGCTGCGCAGCAGGGCGTTGACCTCTCCGCTCAGTTTCAGGGCGTCCTCGGGCAGATCGACAGGCAAAGAAACATCCGAATCCAAAAACGCCTTGCCGCTGACGGTGATGCCGGAATGAAAGAGCCGCTTCCGAACCGTCAGCTCCAACCGCAGCGGAATCTCCTCGACGACGGTGTTTTCATAGTCCCATTCGGTATAGCGCTGTAAGAGGGTATTTTCCACAACTGAACGAGACAGAGCCTTTGCGGAATTCAAGCGCTTTTGTAAACAGGTTCTGCCGCGCCGAAACGCTGACGGAAAGCGTCACGGTTTCGCCGCTCTCCGGGATAAAAACGGGGATTTCAGCCTCAAAGCTGCGGTAGCGGTTGAGAAAACAGACGACGCCGATTGCGGCGGCGAGCAGCCAGACGATGCGGCGTTTGGGCATGAGCAACGCCTCCCTCCAAATAGGGTTGGCCGTCTCTGTATGGCGAAACAGCGCCTACTTCAACCACCCTGATTTTTTCAGCAGAAACGCCGTCACCTTTTCGTAGCGCGCCGCATAGGCGTCGCCTCCGGCGGCGGCGAGCTCCGCGTCAGAGATCGTGATGCCCTCGCGCTCGGCGACGGCGTCGATGACGATGCGCGTCTTGATGTCGCGGAGAACCTCGTTCTCCAATTTGTGGTATAGGGAGGAGCGCTCCTCGTCGCTCATCAGCGGATTGAGCGCTGCCGCCTGTTCATACGCCGCGGCGGTGGCGTCGTTGAGTTCGCCTTGATTGATCAGATAGCTGCATTCTCGGAAGATTAGATAGACAGCTCTCTGAACATAGACTTCCCGAACGCTGCCCTCTGCGTCGTTTTGCAGCCGCTCATGCATCTGACTGCGGAACAGCTCAACGGAATCGAGGCCGTAGGTCGCCTTGACAAAGGAATCGTCCAAAACGGGAACGGATTCCTCCAAGACCGCCAGCAGCGTCGCCTCGACCGTGTACTCCTCCGGCGTGCCGAGCTCGGAGGAATTGTATGGGAAAACTTTTGTCTCGGCGACCGATAGCCCATCAAGCTGTTCGGTAAAGGCCGTGTCGTAAATGCCGCCGCCGATTTCCATCAGCATATCGTTGTGCACGGACAGCACCTCGCCGTCCTTGCTGACGATATAGTCGATCCGGACAAAATCTCCCTGCTGCGCCTGCGTCCGGCCGGTAACCGGAATATACTGCGCATGGCGGACAAGCTCCTCCTCGATGGCGGCATCCACCATTTCGTCTGTGACGACAACGCTTGTATCAGACGGCTTGGCATCGGGGAGACGCAGCAGCCAGAGATAGTAGGACGGCAGATGAATGATGCGGCTGGTGTCGTCGTAAGGCTGGTGCAGCTGATCGATCAGAGACGCGGCCGACGGGCGCACAAACGCAGACAGAAGTCCGGCGGTCAGACCGACGAGTACACACCATGCTCCCAAGGAGATCAGAAAAGCATTCCGCATTTTGTGTTTCATGACGGCATGTCTCCTTTTCAAGACGGGAATTTAGTACGGGGTGACGTTAAGAGTTGTATAAATATTTTGAGCTTTTGAAACAATGGATCTGTGAACTGGGGTGTGAAAAATACTTACCTGTCCATGATGGATTCCGACGATGGCATAATCGCCGTTGTAAAGAGAAAAAACAACGCCGCCGCTGTCGCCGAAGTCGGCATCATAACTGCAACGCAACATGTCGGTCAAATTGACGCCGTCTGACGTTGTGAAATGATAAGCGTTATTTCTGACAACGCCGCTTAGCTCCCCGCTGGTTTTACCGTGCATCATGACGGACATTCCCTCTGGAATGGAGGTAAACCAGGAACTTGCGATAATCTTGCCTGATGGCGTTTGATTGGTAACGGTGAAATCCGAGGTTGTCTGAACAAAGGCGGCATCAATCGTCACGCCATACTGTAAAGTGGAAACATTTTCACAAAGAACGCGCGGAGATGTATCAGTGTAAACGGATTCTGGGTATGTACTGTTGACAACATGAGCGGCCGTTGTAAAACCGTATAGCGTACGGGATCCAAGCGGGCGGAAGCTGCGATACCCAATACTCCCCGTCATGGGGTTTCCATCGTCATCGTAGACGAGAATGCTACCGCCGGGAGAAAGGGACGTATGCTTCTCGGCGGCGCCGCTTTACTCAAAGAAAATGTGCTCATAGGAACTCAAATACTTTCTGAATGAATCGATGTTTTCAGCGCTTGTATCCGTGAGAGTGACGACGATGCGATTGTTTTGTTCTTCTATGCCAATGCCGATGAAAGAATTGAGAAGCGTTGATAAATCATCCGCTATGCGGTTTTCAAGGCTGTTGTTTTTCAAACTCTCATAAGTTTGAATGATATCGTCTCGGTGGGAGACAAGGTCATTGTACGGCACAGACGCCGTCTTGAAGATCACATCCGAGCTGCGAATCAAAGAACAAATGGAATCCGAATGCGTTTTTGACACCTCGGTTAATAAAACAACGAGTTTTCCATCCTCCTGAATATAAGCCCCGGCATAATAATCAGGATAATCAAGCGTCATTTCGTTGCCAAGTTTTTGATGTTTCAATTCAGTCATTAATAGTTGATATTGCGTAATGCTCTGCGATTCGTTGGTTGACCGGTTATCAACGACTGGAGGAACAGCGGAGGTCGGAATGAAAAAAACAATCGTAAAACACATGGCGAGAAAAAGACAGCGGATTCTTTTCCAAACTTGACTCTTCATAGCGCAATATCCTTTCTTATCTTATGTATTTTGTATTTTTGTTTTTCGAACGCGCCGATGGAGCCTTTTGACGCCCCGGACAGCGAGCCAGACGCCGAAGACGAGCAGCAGCAGAGCGAGCGCGGCGGCGGAACCGAAGACGAACAGCTCGAAGGTGAACGGCTGCCAACGCTCTTCAAAGATGTTACCGTTTTCGTCGTGTTTGATATCGCCTGTCTTGCCGACCCACGTGGTCATCAGCTCGACACGGCCGCCGTATTTGCGGGCGGCGCTTTTTTCATACAGCCCAAGCACGAGCGGGCTGACATAGACGCGGATGCGGTCCTCGTGAAAGACTATCGATCCGCAGGCGATGTCGCGGCAATAGTCCTTTACGACGTCGGGATAGAGCGCGAGCAGCTCGTTGCGGCTGTTCTGGGCGGCGGTAAAGCGGACATTGCAGTCGTTACTCACCGATTCCCGAAGCAGCGCCTCCAGCGGCGCGGGGTCGCCGATCACGCCGATCTCCCAAAATTCCACTGGATCGGTCTGGTGGTAGTCGGTGTCCGCGGTATTGAGGAAACCGGCGGTATGACGCACCATATAGCCGACGCAGTCGGGATAGCCGGTCGCCTCCCAGTGCTGTTTGAGCTCCATCATCGTCCGCTCGCCGGCCGGCGCGGTAATCTCCGCACGGTAGACGGTCGTCGCGCCGAAGACGCATGGGGCGAGCAGCAGCGCGCACAGGAAAGTGCAAAGAAAGCGTTTCATAAACACCCCTTACCAAATCCTTAAAGATAAAGCTTAGCATAAATATGGTAACGATATCATACATAGAGGACAATCATAGGCATCACTCCCATTGAATCCATATTCTAATTATACAGTATAACTAAATTATAGAAAAAATCAATAAAAATCGAAAAAAAAGCGCTCTTTATGAGCGCTTTTTTTCGACAAAACTCAAAAAATTAATATAAAATTATAAATATGGTGTATAAAATAACAAGTAATTAAAAATCTTACAGCTCGTCGACGGTCAGGCCGTAGCCCTCGATAAAGTGTTCCATGAAATAGGAGAGCTCCTCGGTTTCCGCTGCGAGCGCGCCGAGCGTGTCCCTGAGCGTCGCCGCCGCCTTTTTGAAATCCCCGTTTCCCGACGCCAGCTCGGTCAGGCACTTGATATAGGCTGAGAGCTTGTCCGCGGCGCGGATATAGCGGTACAGCTCCGGCTGTTCCTCCTCAAAAAAGACGACCTCGGCAAAGCCGGGGCGCAGCTCCGCGGGCAGCATATCGAAAAGCTGCCGCTTCGCTTCCAGCTCCGCGTCCTTATAGGCGCCGGAAAGGCGCTCGTTTTTATATTTCACCGGCGTCGGCAGGTCGCCGGTGAAGATCTCCGAGCAGTCGTGGTACAGCGCGGCGGCGGCAATCCGCGGCGGGTCAATTTTCTTTCCGAAAAGATCCCGCCCGATTACCGCGAGCGCGTGCGCGAGGACGGCGACCTGCATGCTGTGCTCCTGCACGTTTTCAGGGATGCTGCTGCGCATCAGCCCCCAGCGGTTGATGTATTTCATGCGGTCGATAAACGCGAAAAAATTGCTTTCGGACATGGTAGGTCTCCTCTATAAGATCGTGAAAACGGAATTTTTTCCGGTGTCTGCAAAAGCCGCCGGTCAATATCGGGTTTGTTCCGGCGCAGCTCCGGCGGATGAATCCATTCGGGGATGAGCGAGAGGGTACGGAATGTATGCACACGGATGTTTTTGGAAAAGCTCAATACAGCCTCATTATACCGGTTTGGTTGACTTTTGTCAATGTACATGGTAAAATATGGGTATCAAGAGACAAGTGGAGATGTGATAAATGAGCGAAGAATGTACGCACGATTGTTCCAACTGCGGGCAGGACTGCGGCGAACGGTCGGCGTTTGAAAAAGCGCGGACCAATGAGATGAGCGACGTCAAACGGACGATCGCGGTGGTCTCCGGCAAGGGAGGCGTCGGCAAGTCGCTGGTCACGGCGATGCTCGCCGTATCGATGCAGCGCCGCGGGTACCGTGCCGCCGTGATGGACTGCGACATCACCGGTCCGTCGATTCCGCGGATGTTCGGTATCAGGGACAAAGCGGAGATGGACGAGTCGGGCATCTACCCGGCGCACAGCAAGACGGGGATCGGCGTGATGAGCGTCAATCTGCTGCTGAAAAACGAGACCGATCCGGTCGTCTGGCGCGGCCCCATCTTGGCGGGAACGGTCAAGCAGTTCTGGACAGATACGGTCTGGGGCGACGTGGACTTTATGTTTATCGATATGCCGCCGGGAACCGGCGACGTGCCGCTGACGGTCTTCCAGTCGATCCCGCTCGACGGCGTCATCATCGTTACCACGCCGCAGGAGCTGGTATCGATGATCGTCGAAAAGGCGATCAAAATGGCAAAGCTGATGGATATCCCGGTGCTCGGCATCGTCGAGAACATGAGCTACGCCGAATGCCCTGACTGCGGCAAAAAGCTGTTTGTATTCGGCGAGAGCCATATCGACGCGGTCGCCGCCGAATACGGCCTCGACGTGCTCGGGCGAATCCCGTTCCAGCCGGCGATCGCCGCCGCGGGCGACAAGGGCTCGATTGAACTCTGCGACGACACGCCGCTGAAAGACGCGGCCGATCGGATCGGCAAGCTGCTGCCGGAGGAAAACGCCTGAACGGTTTCAAAACCGCCGGCAACGACGGAAGGTTCTATTGGCAGTAGAGATGGCCGGAATCATTGGATCGACGTAATTTCCCGTTGCCGCGGAAAGATGAGGCTTTTTGTATATCGGCCGCGGTAGCGGCCTGTTTCAATGGGATGGGACAGCTGGAGGCGCTTTGCCCCGGCTGTTCTTTTCATAAACTCCATAGCCCGCGCTGATGGAGGCGGGCAGCGTGAAAAGGGAGACAGCCATGACGTTGCAGCAACTCAAATATGTAATCGAAGTCGTTTCCGCAGGTTCGATCAGCCGCGCGGCCGAACGGATCTTTGTGACGCAGCCGAGCCTGTCCAACGCGATCAAGGAATTGGAGCAGGAACTTGGGATCGAGCTGTTTGTACGCACGAGCCGCGGCGCCATCCTTACGCAGGACGGCACGGAGTTTCTGGGTTATGCCCGTCAGGTCGTTGAACAGGCGGAACTGTTGGAGCAGCGTTATCTGCACCGGCCGCCGCGCCGCCGCATTCTTTCTATATCGACGCAGCACTATGCATTTGCAGTCAACGCCTTCGTCAACTTGATTCGCCGCTATGGTCAGGACGAATATGAATTTACACTCCGTGAGACGCGGACGCACGCGATCATTGAGGACGTGCGCGACCTGCGAAGTGAGATCGGAATCCTCTATCTGAGCGATTTTAATGAAAAAATTATTTTAAAATTATTGCGTGAAAGTGGGCTGAGTTTTCAGCTTCTGCTCTCTGTACAGCCGCACGTGTTTGTCTGCACAGAAAACCCGCTGGCGTCGCGGCAGTCTATTTCAATAACAGACCTGGAAGCGTATCCCTGTCTTTCGTTTGAACAGGGCACCTACAATTCCTTTTACTTTTCCGAGGAAATCCTCAGCACGATTTCGCACCGGAAAAACATTCTCGTCAGCGACCGCGCGACGCTGTTCAACCTCTTGATCGGCCTCAACGGCTATACGATTTCGACCGGTATCCTCAGCGAAGACCTCAACGGCACCAATATCGTCAGCGTGCCGCTGGAAAGCGAAGAGATGATCCGGGTCGGGTACATCGTGCGTCGCGATGTGGCGCTCAGCACGCCCGCCCGCGCCTATATCGACTGCCTGAAAGCCTATACGGCGGCCATCCGCGGCAACGCAGGCGAAAATATTTCGCCCCATGATATAGTTTAAAACTATATCATGGGATAAAAAATTAGAGTTAACGCATAGAAGGCCTTTTGTGCTATACTGTTCATGCAGGGCGCAGAAGGTCCTTTTTAGCGTACCTGCATGAATCATTTTAATAGTAAGGAACGAGGAAGAGAATAACATGAAGACAGCGGTTGTGGGTTTTCCGCGCATCGGCGCGCAACGGGAGTTGAAATTCGCCACAGAGCGGTATTTCAGGGGCGAACTGACGGAACAGGCTCTGTGTGCGGAGGGCGCGGTTCTCCGGAGGAAGCACTGGGAAAAGCAGGCGGCGCACGGGATCGACTGGATTCCCTCCAACGACTTTTCATTTTATGACAACATGCTGGACATGGCGTGCCTGCTGAATTGTGTTCCGCAGCGCTATCAGGCGCTGAATCTGACGGAAATGCAACGGTATTTTGCGATGGCGCGGGGTTACCAAGGCGGGCAAGGAGACGTCAAGGCGCTTATAATGAAGAAATGGTTCCATACGAACTATCATTATATCGTTCCCGAATTGGAGGACGGCTGCGAGATTCGGTTGGCGGGGACTAAGCCGTTCGATGAATTTGCCGAGGCACAGGCGTTGGGCATCAAAACCAAGCCCGTCGTCATCGGACCCTATACGTTCCTGCGGCTGGCGCGTTGTACAGGCAGCAGAACAGCCGCGTCGTTTGGCCCTGAGATCGCCAACGCCTATGCGGCGTTGGCGCAGCGTTTTTCCGCGCTTGGCGCGGAGTGGATACAACTGGATGAGCCGGCACTGGTCCTTGATCTGTCCGAGGAGGATATCGCTTTCTTCACCGAGCTCTACCGGCCTTTGCTGGCAGAAAAAGGGCGCTGCAAAGTGCTCGTACAGACGTATTTCGGCGACGTGCGCGACTGTTATTCGGCGTTGACGGATTTGCCGTTCGACGGCGTCGGGTTGGATTTCTGTGAAGGTGCGATGAATCAAGAGCTGATCCGCCGCTACGGCTTTCCGAAGGGAAAGGTGTTGTTTGCCGGAGCTGTCAGCGGCTCGAATATCTGGCGGAACGATTATTCCGAAACGCTGGCGCTGATCAAGGAACTTTGCCAATACTCTTCCGATCTGGTGCTCGGTACGTCCTGCTCACTGCTGCATGTGCCATATTCGACGGCCGGCGAAGACAAAATGACCGAAGAGCAACGGCGGCATTTCGCCTTTGCCGAGGAAAAGCTCGCTGAACTGGCCGAGCTGGGCGGGCTTCTTTCTGTATCGGAGCCTGAAACGCATCCGGCGTACCTGCAAAACCAAGCCCTCCGCGCCTCTCTCCGCGGCCGCAACGCGGCGGTGTGCGCAAGGGTGGCTGCCCTGACGGAACAGGACTTTACGCGTCTGCCGGCGAGAGAAGAGCGCACCGGCATACAGGCGGCGGCGTTTCGCTTGCCCCTGCTTCCGACGACGACGATCGGTTCCTTTCCGCAGACCGGCGAGGTTCGTGAGAACCGCACGGCTTATCGAAACGGGCGGATCAGCGAATCAGAATACACCGTCAACTACCGGGAAAAGATCCGAAACTGCATCCGGCAGCAGGAGGCGCTCGGGCTGGACGTGCTCGTTCACGGTGAATTTGAACGCAACGATATGGTGGAGTTTTTCGGGGAACGGCTTGAAGGCTTTGTCATTACAGCGAACGGCTGGGTACAGTCCTATGGCACGCGCTGCGTCAAGCCGCCGATTATCTGGAATGATATCTCCCGCGCCCGTCCGCTGACGGTCGATGACGCCGTTTTTGCGCAGTCGCTGACGGAAAAACCGGTCAAGGGCATGCTCACCGGACCGGTGACGATCCTGAACTGGTCGTTTGCACGTGAAGATGTGCCGCGCCGGGAATCGGCCGTTCAGCTGGCGCTGGCCATACGAGACGAAGTGCTGGCGCTGGAGGCCCACGGCATACGCATGATTCAGATCGACGAAGCGGCGCTGCGCGAAAAGCTGCCGCTGCGCAAGAGCGAATGGCACAGCGCATATCTCGACTGGGCGATTCCGGCTTTCCGACTGACGCACAGCGGCGTGCAGCCGGAAACGCAGATTCACACGCATATGTGCTACAGCGAATTTTCAGATATCATTCCTGAGATCGACGCAATGGATGCGGACGTCGTCTCCTTTGAGGCTTCTCGATCGAATCTGTCGATCATCGGCGCATTGCAGGCGCGCGGTTTTCAGAGCGCCGTCGGTCCTGGCGTCTATGATATCCATTCTCCTCGCATTCCAAGCGTAGAGGAAATCAAATGCGCGCTGCGGGAAATGCTGAGATATTTGCCTGCGGAAAAGCTCTGGGTCAACCCGGACTGCGGCCTGAAAACACGGGGGGAAGAGGAGACGCTTCCAGCGCTGACCCATATGGTACAAGCGGCGGGGGACGTCAGAGCGGAACTTGCCGCTGGGGGCGAGGGATCGGGAATGTGACACAGACCGATGCCGGCCTGAAAACGAGTCGGAAAGAAAGTGCGGTTGCGAGCAGAGGCAGAGCGGCGGACATGGGTCGCGGTTATAGTTGCCGGATCGAGACAATCCTCTATAAAAATGAAAAAGGCAGCGCAGAAGTTCTCCAAAACCGCGTCCAGTGCCTGTTTTTCCACAATTGGCCGGGCGTGTCTTGTCAAAATTAAAATTCAAATAGTCGGTACAGCCGTGCAGCGCTTCCTTTGCCGTGCCGTGGGCTGGAAACGTGGGGCGGTAAAGGTAAGACAGAGCGTTTTCTGCGCCGCTGAAATTGCGAACGACCTCGCATTGTTTCATATTCATAGAGGAAAGAGAAAGTCTTGCCACATCGATTCGACTGAAAAACAGAATGGAAGAACGCATGCCCAAAATCAGGCATGCGTTCTTTTGCTTTATATGGATGATTGCGGCCGCATAAAAGCCGCAGGATAGGACGGACTTATTCTTCCGCGTCGCCGTCCTCGTATTCCTCTTCTTCGCCGTCGGCCTCCTCGTCGCCGTATGCGGCGTAGCCCTCTTCGAGCGCGGCGCGGACGGAGAGGCTGATCTTCTCGGTTTCGTTATTGATGTCGAGGATCTTCGCTTTGACAATGTCGCCTTCCTGGACGACGTCGGCAGGCCGCGCGATTCTGTGGTCGGCCAGCTGGGAGATATGGATGAGGCCGTCGACGCCGGGGATGATCTCGGCGAAGGCGCCGAACTGCATGAGCTTAACGATCTTGACGTCGGCGACGTCGCCGACCTGATAAGCCGAGGTGAATTTCACCCACGGATTGTCCGCCTCGTTTTTCAGCGTCAGAGAAATCTTTTTCTTCTCGGGGTCGAGCGCGATGACGCGCGCCGTGACCTTGTCGCCGACGGAGACGGCCTCGGACGGATGCTTATAGCGCGACCAGCCCAGCTCGGTGATGTGCGCCATACCGTCGGCGCCGCCGATGTCGATGAAAGCGCCGAACGACGTCAGAGACTTGACGACGCCCTCGTAGACGTTGCCGACCTCAATGGTCTCCCAGATCTTTTCGGCAGCGGCCTTGCGCATATCCTCGTTGGCGTAGCGGATGGAGCCGATGATGCGGCGCTTGGCGCGGTTGACCTCGGTGATGCGCAGCGTGACGCGCTTTTTCAGCATTTCGTTGAAATCCGCTTCCTTCGGCAGACCGGTGTGCGAAGCGGGGACGAAAACGCGCACGCCGTTGACCGATACGACGATGCCGCCCTTGTTGATCTCCACGACCGTGCCTTCCAGCAGCGCTCTGTCGGCGCGGGCGGCGTCGATGCTTTCCCAGCCGCGGGCGGCGTCGATGCGTTTCTTGGAGAGCGTGACAATTCCTTCGGAATCGTTGACCTTGGTGACAAAAACTTCAATCTCGTCGCCGATATGCACGATGTCCTCCGCTTTTGCGGAAGGATCGTCGCTCAGCTCGGAGACGGGGATAAAGCCGGCCTGCTTTGTGCCGAGATCGACGTGAACGTCCGTCGGGGTGATCTGGGTAACGATGCCCGTAACGCGCTGACCCGTGTGCAGCGTTTTAATGGACTTGTCCACCATTTCGGCAAACGTTTCCTCGGTTTCCGGGACCATCTCAGCGGCGGTCTGCTCCTGTTCGCCGGTTTCGATGATCTGCTTCTCTTCTGACATGTTGTTGATGACCTCCTCAATTTTTACCTCCGGCGTGGACGCGCCGGCTGTTAATCCGATTGTGCGGGGGGCGATGACTCTGAGCGGCTCCGCGATGTCCCTCAGCTCTTCCGCGCCGGAGAGCAGGAAAACATGCGCGCAGCGCTGCGCACAGATGTCCCGCAGCCTTGCGGTGTTGGCGCTTTTCCGGTCGCCGATGACGAGCATCACATCCACGGAACCGGCCAGCGCCGCCGCCTCGCGCTGACGCAAAGCGGTCGCATTACATATTGTATCAAAAATTCTCAGATTTGTACACTGTTTTTTGAGCAACTCAGCGCAAATTTTCCAGATTTCTTTGTCTGCCGTCGTCTGGGCAACCGCAGAGCGCGGTTTTGCGGGGTCAAAAGCCGGATCCCGCAGGTAATTTTCCGTCTCCTCGGGGGAGGAGAGGATAACGACGTCGGTCGCGCGGTCGGAAATAGCGACCGATTCAGGATGGCCGCGCTGACCAATGACGACGACGGCGCGGCCTTCGGCGGCCTCGGCGGCGACGATATCGTGAATGCGCCGCACGCACGGACAAGTCGTATCGACGATGTCGATGTGTTTGGCGGCGAGCGCCTCATAGACGCTTCGCCGCTCGCCGTGCGCGCGGATGACGGCCGTCGCGCCGGCGGGGATGTCTTCGGGCGAGGCGACAATGCGCAGCCCCGCCGCTTCGAGCGCGCTCACGACGGCGGCGTTATGAATCACCTCGCCGATGGCGTAGGCGCCGCGCGCGGCGACCTCCTTTGTCATCGCGACCGCGCGGGAGACGCCGAAGCAAAAGCCCGCCGTCTCGGCGACAAGAAGCCGCGCGGGAGCGCTATCGGTTGTTTTCAAGGGTATAGACTCTCCTTAAAATTTCATCGGCGGCGCGGTGGTAATCCTCGCTGACCGGCTTGGCGTCCGGAAGCGCGGGGCGATACGGCTGACCGAAAACGATATAAACCCGGTGAAACAGCTTGCGCCCCGGCGACACATAAACGGGCACCACGTCGCAGTCGGAGCGAAGCGCGAGCATACCCGCGCCGGCCTTGGCCCCTTCGGTGCTGTTGCGCGTCCCTTCGGGGAACACAAGCAGCCGCCCGCCGCTATTGAGAATTTTCAGCGCTTCCTTAATCGCGCCGATATCGGCCGCGCCGCGCTTGACCGGAAACGCGCCCAGCCCGCGCAAAACGGCGCCGAAGAGCTTGTTTTCAAACAGCTCGGCCTTGGCCATGAAGCGCACAGGCTTTTTGGCAAACAGGCCGAGCGCGACGGCGATGAAAATCGGATCGGACAACCCCGTGTGGTTGCCGCAGATCAAAAAACCGCCGCTCGGCACGTTTTTGCGCCCGATGACCTTATAAAAATAGAACAGCTTGAAAAAAAAGATAAAGATACAGCCGGCAATGCGGTACAGCAAGGCTTAGATCCGCTCCCTTATCGTTTTTACTAAAAGCGCGAGGCTTTCCTCGAACGTGTTGCCTGTGGTGTCGAGGAGAATCGCGTCCGGACTTTGGCGCAGCGGCGAAATCGCGCGCGTCGTGTCGCGCCGGTCGCGTTCAAGCAGGTCTTCATATACGGTCTGGAAGTCCGTTTCCACGCCCCGCGCGCGCAGCTCGTCATAGCGGCGGCGCGCCCTGTCCTCGGCCGAGGCGGTGAGAAAGATTTTCAGCTGTGCGTCCGGCAGCACGACGGTGCCGATGTCGCGCCCGTCCATGACGACGTCGTTTTCCGCAGCGAGCCGCCGCTGCGTTTCCAGCAGCAGCGCGCGCACCCGCGGCGCCGCCGAAACGGCCGAAGCGTATCGGGAGACCTGTTCGGAGCGAAGCTGCGCCGTCACATCCTCTCCGTTGAGAAAGACGCTTTGTCCCTCTGCGCCGGTTTGCAGCGTCACGGAAATGCGCTCCGCGAGCGCGGCGACGGCGGTCGCGTCGTCCGGCGCAATCCCTTCGCGCAGCGCGGCAAGGCCGACGGCGCGGTACAGCGCGCCGGTGTCGATATAGAGAAAGCCGAGGGCTTCCGCGGCTCTGCGGGAGAGCGAACTCTTTCCCGCGCCGCTCGGCCCGTCGATGGCGATGTTGATCATGAAAAAACCTCTTTTGTTCGTTTTACCGGGAAGACCGGTTTGGCAGCCGGAGTTTCTGAGGCGCAGGCGCGGAGCGGAGACGCGGCTTGAAAACGATGAGCCAACCCTGAAACCGGGAGCTGTCAGACAACAACGGCAAGAGAAAACACTTCCGAGAATAGGCAGAGTAAACCGGATTCGTTTGCCCGCCCTTTGGCAGGGGGAGAGACATTGCAGGGCAAAACGGCGCGGAATACGGGACATCCGAGGGCGAGGCGCGACGCCGGAAATGGCTCGCTTTAAATCGCGCGGTGGCCGAGGCCGACGGCGACTTCGTTTAGATGCAGCAGGCCGATCCCAAAAAACATCGCCACGCTGACATGCTCCTCGTGCCGCGCCACGGCGATTTTGCCGCCGATGTTGAGGCCGATGGCTTTGTTCATAATCTGACTGAGCGCCTCGCGCGCCGCGCCGGCGACGGCGCCCTCTTCCAAATGCGTCGTGCCGATCACGCCTTCGCGCCTGGCGGCGACGATGGCGCGTTCGATGATCTTGTTGATAGAGGGGATAAATTCGCCGCCGAAGTTGGCGGCGGCCGTTTTCATGCCGCGCGCGTGGATCTCAGCCCGTACGCGCTGTTCGTCTTCGACGCCGGCGCTGAGCGCGACGCGGAGCGCGGCGGCGGCGACATCGCGGCTGCCGGCGTTGGTATCATGGTCGTTCACTGCGTTTTTCCTGCCGTTCTTTACAATTTTAGGGGAAGCACAGGGGAAAAAGGGAGGTGGAGCGCCTCTCCAAATCAACTGGACAGGGGCTCTTTGCAGAGAAGAAAATAGGGAGACCGGATTGGAATTCTGTCAAGGATACGCCGTATTTCCCCGAGCGGAGCTATCGCCGGTCCATGGCATACGCCGCCGCCGCCGTCCCCGCGGCATATCCGGTTGAAAAAGCGATTTGCAGGTTAAAACCGCCGGTGTAGGCGTCGAGGTCGAGCACCTCGCCGGCAAAATAGAGCCCCGGCACAAGCTTTGACGCCATCGTCTTGGGGTCTATCTCGCTGAGAGCCACGCCGCCGGCGGTGACGACGGCGTTGTCAAAGCCCGACGGCGTCAGAGAAGAGAGGCGCAGAGCCTTCATCGCGGAGACGAGACTGGCGCGCTGCGCCCGCGTCAGCGCGTTGACCGGCGTTTCCGGCGCGATGTCCGTCTCCGCCAGCAGCGGCGCACGCAGAGCCGCGGGCAAAAGCCCGTCGAGCGCGTTTTTGACCGCTTTATTGCGGCGCTCTTCAAAATCACGGAGGACGCGCCGGTCGAGCGTCTCGCGGTCGAGCGCCGGTTTCAGATCGATTTCCAGCGCGTATTCAGCGCTTTCGGCGCGCATATGCGCGCTTGCGCTCAGCACCACGGGACCGGATACGCCCGTATGCGTGAAAAGCAGCTCGCCGAAATCGGAGTAGACCGGCCGGCCGTTTTCGTATAGGCGGATGCCGACGTTTTTGAGCGTCAGTCCCGCGCAGGCGGAGCAGAGCGGATTCGGACAGTCGAGCGACACGAGCGAGGGGCGCAGACGCGTGACGCGGTGGCCGCACGCTTCCGCAAAGCCATAGCCGTCGCCGGTGCTGCCGGTGGCCGGATAGGAGCGGCCGCCGGTTGCGACGACGGCGGCCGCGCACGGATAGAATTGCCGCGCGGTTTCCACGCCGCAGACCGCGCCGTCTGAGAGACGGATTCCGGTAACTCTTTCGGAGACAAACGCCGCGCCGAGATCGGCGAGATAGCGCCGCAGAGCCGCGACGATGTCGCCCGCCTTGTCGGAGACGGGAAAAACGCGGCTGCCCCGCTCCGTTTTCAGCGGCACGCCGAGCGATTCAAAAAAACGCATCGTATCCTGCGCGGAAAAGCGCGAAAAGGCGGAATAGAGAAACTTATGTCCGCCGGTGACATTTTTGAGCAGTTCGTCCGGCGGGCAGTCGTTC
>ERZ772860.374-NODE-374-length-40893-cov-5.066139_pt1 | contig 40893 bp, 18 predicted proteins | sample MGYA00511342_ERZ772860 | MGnify/ENA primary metagenome ERZ772860 (study PRJEB29015, sample SAMEA2737665) | human gut metagenome | biome: human gut; feature: human-associated habitat; material: faeces | place: China | collected 2012 ... | reverse complement strand
TACTTGATCTTCTCCGAAAGCGTGGTTTCCAGATCCTTCAACGAACCGCTGAGATCGGCCTCCTTCGCGGCCTTTTGCAAATCGGACTGATCCAGGGTCGGCGAATCGATGTCGGACACCTTCGTATGAAGATCCTGAAGCTTTTCGTAATCGGCGGACCCATACTCGATATCGCTGAGATTCAGATCGGCCATCTGATCCACGATGTCCTTCTTCTTGCTGATGCTTTCCTGCATATCCGCGCCATACTCGGCATAGGACTTGATGGGAACCTTGGCCAGATCGCCGGCGTCGGCGGCACAGCTTTCGAGCGCCTTGGAAAGATCGCGATAGTACGAAGACATGTCGGCGGAGTCGAATTTCGGCAGCTTCGTGCAGGTATGCGTCATCTTCATGAGCGCGGGCATGGTCTGGGCCAGATCGTTCATGTACCTCTCGTATTTCGCACGGTCCTGCTCGAACGTCTCGTACTTCTCCTTGACGTCCTTGTCTTTCTTCACGGCCTTCATGGCAGCCAGCTTGTCGCTGTCCTGCTTGAAGGTCTTCAACTTCTTCTTGCCCTCGTCATAAGCGGAGGATGAATCGTTGTCCGTTGCGCTCGCCGCCGAGCTGAATTCCTCATTGATGGCTGTATAGCTGCTTTCCAACGCCTGCGTTTGGACCAGCGCTTCCTCGTAATCGGAACGGCTGACGCGATTCGTAAGGAAGAACACCGCTGCCAGCGCGATGACGACGACTGCGGCCACCGCGCCGATGATAATGGCGACCGGCGGCTTATTTTTGGCCGCGGCGCCGGCTTGCTGGGAAGGAAAGTTGCCGGGCTTTGGCGGTTGCGGCTGTCCGTATTGAGGCCCGCCCGGCTGTGGCTGACTGTAGTTTGGCGCCTGCGGCTGCGGAGGCTGGTTATACTGCGGTTGCCCATTCTGCGGTTGACCATACGGAGGAGTGTTCGCCATGAGAAAAGTCCTCCGTATCCTTTTTCCTTTTTTTGAATGTCGAATCCGTGAACACGGAGGGAAACATCGACGTGTCCGTCTCCTTTGACGAGTTACAGCATAATATTTTGAGATGGAATATGCGAGCATCGTATTGCAGAATGAGTATCGTCAGACGGCATGGACGCCACCTTCCTACAATGGGAATATGAGTTTTCTACCTTACCCGCCGCCGCCCGAACCAGGGTGGTATGACGATGACGTCACGGTGATGGCGCAACCCACAGCCGAACCCGTCGACAATGCCGCCGATTCCTTGGAAACACGCGAACGGCTCGCCGCACAGAACGAATCGGACGACCACGATATGCAGGATGTTTCCGTTGCGAAGGGCGACGCTGCCATTTCGGACGAGGACGATATCGACTGGGACGGCACCGTGCTTTCCGAAGCCTTCACCATGAAGCAGCCGAAGCACACGTACGTGCTGGACAACGAGCAGACCGGACAGCAGGTGATCGTGGATATGGGCGTGCTCCTTGGCCGCAAGCCTTCGGCCGAAGTGCCCGCCGGCGCCAAATCGGTCAAGCTGGAGGATCCGACGCGCACAATCTCACGCAACCATGCGGCGATCAGCTTCGACCAGGATGGCACGCTGTGGATAGAGGATTACGGTTCGCTCAACGGCACGTACATCATCCAAGATGATGTCGAAACCAAAGTGGAACACAAGCCGATGCAGCTGGAGGCGCCATGCACGGTGCGTATCGGCGACCAGTTCTTCCAATTCCGCAAACAGTGAGGGCGTTTGTCAGTGAAGACACGATTACGCTGACGGACTGCGTTGACGATTTGTGTTGACAGCGTCGGCGCGGACGGTTAGCGGTAAGACGATAAGGGGTTGTCACGGAGATTCCCGCGACAACCCCTTATGTTTCAAATGGTCTGATAATCGGCGTTAGCTCACTGCTGGCGCAGACGAATGGCCGCGTTGATGGCCGAATCGTTCAACTGGCCAAGCCAGGCAAGCAATTCCGGATAGATGTACGGATTGCGCGCAAGACACGGACGAAGCTCCGGCGCTTCGCTGGCGATACGGGCCATCAACATCTGATCGGTGGTGGTCATGGCCAGTTCCGCGGTGAACCCCGCGTCTGCCGGCGATTCCTGGGCCGCGGCATACTGCTGTTCGGCATACTGCTGTTCCGGTTCGTTCTGCGGCTGGCTCGATGAATAATCGGCCACTTCGGACAAATCGGCGGGATTCATGTATGGGTCGACATACTCGGTCGAAGCCTCGTTAGACGCCGCATAGGCAGCGTCCTGACCGTATTGCTGGTTCACCGGCTGTTCCGGCTGATACTGCTGCTCCTGCTGGAACTGTTCCGCCACTGCCGGCTGATACTGCTGTTCCGGCTGGACCTGTTCGACAATCGGCTGCGGCTGCACGCCATTTTGCGGAACCGGCCAGCCCATCGCCACCAGCTGCTGGCGGGCGCGCTCATCGCCGAATTCGGCGACCCAACGCTTCAGACCCGGGTACGCTCGCGGATTGGCAACGACATTCGCACCGAATTCCGGATTCTCGTACGCGATTTTCGCCAGGAACACGGGATCGGCGTTCGGATCCTGCACGGCCGCCACCGCGGCATCGAAATCGACCATCATGATCTCCTTGTCTCGTGGTCTGTAACCATCTTATTGAATGACTCGTAACGTTTGCAACGTACCGTCCAGCACATCGTCGATATCCTCGTCATCGCCGATCTTGCTGACGTTCCAATCCTCGTCGCACGGCATATCGGAACGCATATCCACCACGATGACGGTGATGTTGTCGCGGCCGCCGGCGTTCAGCGCGGCGCGTACCAGCATGTCCGCGGCCATCTGCGGGTCGGCGTGCGTCGCCGCGATCTCGGCAAGCTGCTCACGGCCGATCTGCGCATGCAGCCCATCGGAACAGATGATGAACCGTCCGTCCGCACGCGCGGCGTACCAGTCAGGCTGGATGCCGGCAGGCGCGCCGACACATTGCGTGATGATGTTGCGCGGAATGCAACGGCTCGCCTCATCGGGCAGCATCTGCCCCGAATCGATGGCGTTCTGCCGTTCCGAATGGTCGCGGGTGATGCACGTCAGCGAATCCGCCAGCCACGCGCCATTGCCGTCGGCGCGCATATGGTACGTGCGGGAATCGCCCACATTGACGATGTAACACCGTTCGTCGGAACATATCGCGTCATCGCCGACACGCGTCGGCAGCAGCACGCCGCTGATGGTAGTGCCCGCAACGCCGCCGAGCTGCTCACCCAGACGGAGCACCTCCTGCTGGGCAAGGATCAGCGTTTCGTCAATCGCGTCAAGATCGCGCGTCGGCAGTTCGGCCAAACGCGCGAACCGTTCCGCAACATCGGAACTGGCCTGCTTGCCGCCCTTGCCGCCACCCATGCCGTCGCACACCACATACACGCCGTTGCCTGCGCAGGCGCTGTCCTGGTTGTCTTTCCTACGCAAGCCGATATTGCTGTTCAGACCGACCTCAATATGTTTGACGTTCATGAGTCCCGCCCTTTCACACCGATTTTCCGCAAACGGATTTTCCGGAAGTGGAACACGTCCGCAAGCGATAGTTTCGCCCGCCACCTGCGGAACGTCGGCAGCGAGCCGAGCATGAACTTTCGTTCTTCGGCGATGTCATGCCAGTAGCGTTCCGCATGCTCCTGCGTGACATCGCCTCCGGAGAAGGCCGCGTAATCAGCCTCCCTGCCCAGCTCGAGCAGTGTATTGGCATCGAAGCCCATCTGTTCGGCGATGGCCTGCGCCTGCTCGTTTCTGGTGCCTTGGACGTCAAGGCCGCTTTGCCGGGCAAGCGCCGCGACCGCCTGCCATCCGGCAGCGACGCGTTGCGATGCGCTGCCATGCCTGCGCGCCCGAGCCAGGGCGATCGCCTTGATGGCGAGCAGCAGGCCGCAGACGATGAGCACCGTCCACAGAGGGCTGCCGTAGATGGCGACTTTTCTGACGATTCTGCCGAAACGCTGCCAGAACAGGCTCGTCGGCGTCTCGTCGGCCATGCTGCCGCCAAGTGACGTTTTGCCCTTGGCTTGGTTGTCGTCACGCAGCGGATCGGTAAGCGGCACCGGAGGCTGACGCACCAAGGTCTGCGGATTGGGCGGAGTGAGATTCTGGTTCTCGTCGGGAACCTTCGTTTCCTTCGGTGTCGGGTAGAACGCCACCCATCCGTAACCGTCCAGCTTGATCTCCACCCAAGCGGTCACATCGTTGCCGGTGAATTTCGTGGTGGTGGTTTTGCCATGCTTCTCGGTGCGGCTGTCACTGATCTCGCCCTCGTCGTTCTTCGGCAGGAAGCCCAGCACCACGCGGCTCGGCAGGCCGAGACTGCGGGCCATAAGCGCCATCGCGGAAGCGTATTGCTCGCTGTCTCCGACCATCGCACTGCCGGCGAGCAGCTGGTCGATGCGATAGTTGCCGTGACCGGCCCTGGACGGGTAATCGCCATTCAAACCATGGGAGAACCAGCCGGATTCCCTGAGCTTGTCGGCAAGAGCCTGCGCGGCCTCGCCGCCCTTGGACTGGCCGCCCGCAATCGCGGTGGCCAGCTTATCCACGCAATCGGGCACATCCTCCGCCTTGGGCTGGCTGATGGAGGAAGCATTCGCCTTGGCGATCTCCTTATCCGTCGGCGTCCGCGGAATGACGCCGGTTTCCGTATAGGACAATCCCGGAGAGGTGCGCGAAGGGTAGATCGCCGACATGGTGTCGGTGTTGTAGTAGAACGAATCGGCGTCCGACGATGTGGCGAACTTCACGCTGGAAGCCGCGCCGGCCATCGGCAGCCAATAGTCGCTCAAACCGTCATCGACCGTGAATTTCGCGGTGAACCGCTTGCCGGCGGCGTTGTTTGTGATGGAATCGCCCACACGATGGTAGTTGGAGGAATCCGAAGCCATGGTGGAATCGGACAGGTTCCACACATTGCCGTCGAAACGGTCCATAACCGCCAAACGCACCGTGGAACCGGCCGGCAGATCGTCGACGGTCAGCAGCACATCGTCCTTATGGTTCTTGATATACGAACGCATGCCGCTCAACGGGCTGGTGTAATCGTACGGGCTCAGCGGCGGATCATAATGGTCGCGCAGAATGGTGCGGTTTTGCCCGACCACCAAGCATCCGCCGACCGCCACAGCCGAAGCCAGCAGCACAATGACTACGGAACTGAGCCAACGGCCCAATTCCAACAGTTTCCAACGCGCGCTGACCCAAACCACCAGCACGACCGCCATAATCGTGCCGATCGCCATACGGTAGAAACCGCTCGACGTGCCAAGCAGCGCGCAGATCGCGAGATTCGCCACGACGGGAACGACCGCGACCATCGTAAGCCGGCCATCCTCCGCAACCGCGAAGATACCGGCCAGCAGCGCGGCCCACAGGCAGATCGTCCACACGGCGAGCAGCGAGCCGTCGCCGGTGCCGGTCGGCGGGTCGATGGCCAGCAGGTATTTGAACGAGCCGAGCATTCGCATCCACCCCTGCGTCAACGTGCGCAGTGTGGGAATGACATGGGCGATGGTGGTGCCATTCAGGAAGATGACCGGGCCGACCACCAGCTGCGCACACGCCATGAACAGCATCTGCCACCACAGGCGCAACGCGGGAACGAGACCGGCAAGCGCCACGAGCGAGCCGATGATGGTGGCGGGGATTGCGGCGCTCGTCCAAGACAGGGCGGAGCCGTATACGTCGATGAGGTTGCTGGCTGCGGCGATGGTCAGCAGGGCGGCGACCGTGAGGCTTGCGTATTGCGCGGCGTGTGGCTGGTTGGTGTTGGGCATGGCTGGGGACTTGCCGCTGCGGGACATCCAGATGACGGAGTGGGTGGAGTCCGCCCATGAGCCGGTGCCTGTGCCGGTCGCCATGCCAGTGTTGGTGTTGGCGGAGTTGGTGCCTGTGCCGGTGAGGTTGCCGGTGAAATTGTCGGTGTTGGTGAATGTGGTGCTCATGCCAGCACCCCCATGATCATGGGGAGGTCGTTGAGGTCTCCCACGGTTGCCAAGGTGAAGTCGGAGTAGCGTTTGATGGCGCGCGGTTGGCCGGTTGCGGCTTGAAGCACCACGCAGGTTGCGGAGCGGGGGAGTGCGAGGACCATGTGTTTGATGTCGTCGATGGTTTTGAGCCTGCCGACGGTGAAGAAGTAGAAGGATGCGTCGGGGGCGTGTTCGAGAGTGGTTTGCGCGAGGTTGGGATTGTCGTCGATGTCAGGGTCGATGCCGCTGCAGCCATCGAGAAATTCCGTGGCGTTGCGCGGAATGGCGTGCGTGGAACCGGCATGCGCGGTGACTGGCCGGTTCTGCTGCAGGCATTGCACGCCGATGGAGGCGTGGATGGATACGGCCAGTTCGAATTCCTGGGAATCGATGTAATCATCCGGGTTCACGCTGATGGTCAGAGCGGTGTCGGTACGGCGGGTGGCTTCGTATTGGCGGATCATAAGCGATCCGGTTTTCGCGGAGCTGAGCCAATGCACGTTGCGCACGTCATCGCCGGGCTCGTATTCGCGCAGGCCGTAGAAGTCGAGGTCGTCGTCGACGATTTCGCCGCTTAGCTGACCTTCCAAATCGCGTGGAATGCCGGCGTTCAGGGTGCTGAGCAGCACGGTCTGCGGGTGGATGAACACGTTGATCTGGTCCACGAGTTTCTTTTCGTGGCGGATCAGACCGAACGGGTCGCCTTTGCGGATGGATAGCGGGCCGATGGGCAGCACCGCGCGGCTGACGGCGGTGAATTCCACAGTCGTCTGGCGTGACTGTCCTGCGGCGAGCATGGGAATGGCGAACCGTTCGTGGTTGTCTCCGATGGGCAGGTCGCCGCGTGCCGACGTGGTGGGGGTGCGGCCCGGATTGTCCACGCAGACGTCGACTTTCACCGTGTCTGACACCGTGACGCGTCTGCTGGACACGTCGATGGTGGCTTGGAACGAGGTGTTGCCAAGGGAAAGCATGACCGCCGCGGCCAGCATGACCGCGAACACCGCCGCCATGGCCAGCAGCTCATGCCACCCCAGCAGGACGAACGCCACCAGCGAGGCGACGGCGAGCGCCGTCACCGCCCAGCCAAGCGGCGACACGTATGAGGTGGCCAGTCGCTTGATGCGATGTTTGAGGCGGCGTAGGGATCGTTGGATGGTCCGTCTGCGCTGCACTGTGTGCGAATGCCGCATTCCTTGACCTTTCGGATTGTGTGGTGCGTATGCCGGGGTGGATTGTGTTTCAGGCGTTGGCGCCCAGGGTTGGGGCCGGCACGTCTTCGAGGATCTGGCCGATCATCTGTTCGGGGGTGTTTCCGGCGAAGGTGGCTTCGGCGGTGAGGGTGATGCGGTGCGCGAGCACGGGTACGGCGAGGTTTTTGACGTCGTCGGGCACTACGTAGCCGCGGTTGTCGGAGGCGGCCCATACGCGCGCGCAGCGGGTCAAGGCGAGCGCGCCTCGCATGGAGGAGCCGACTTGGATGCGTTCGTTGTGGCGGGTGGCTTCCACCAGTCGCACGATGTATTCGAGGATCGCGTCGTCGAGATGCACGGTTTCGCTGATGTTGCGCATGCGCAGCACGTCTTCGCCGGTGAGCACCGGATGCACGGTGGCGGCGCGGTCGGTGACGTTGACCTGTTTCAGGATGTTGACGCTCACGTCGTGGCTTGGATAGCCGATGGTGGTTTTGATGAGGAAACGGTCCATCTGCGCTTCCGGCAGCTTGTAGGTGCCGAGCTGTTCGATCGGGTTCTGGGTGGCGATGACCATGAACGGCTGCGGCACCGGGTGGGTGACGCCGTCGACGGTGACCTTCTGCTCTTCCATGACTTCGAGTAGTGCGGACTGTGTTTTCGGTGAGGCGCGGTTGATTTCGTCGGCGAGCACGATGGACGCGAAGATCGGGCCTTCGCGGTATTCGAATTCGCCGCGCTTCTGGTCGTAGTAGGTGACGCCGACCACGTCGGACGGCAGCAGGTCCGGGGTGAACTGGATACGTTTGAACGACATGTCGATGGAGTTGGCAAGGCCTCGCGCCAGCTGGGTTTTGCCGGTGCCCGGGTTGTCTTCGAGCAGGATGTGCCCGCCGACCACCATGGCTGTGGCGCATTGGCGGATGGGTGCTTCCTTGCCGACCACGACCTGGGAGACGTTGTCTACGAGCTTGGCGAACTTCTCATGGAATTCGGTGATGTCTTTGCTGGGTGCGGTCATCATGGACGTGTCGACGACCGGCTGGGATTGTTTGACGGGCTGTACAGGCTGGCTGGGCTGGACGGGTTGGGTTGGCTGGACGGGCTGCTGCGCGGGCATTGCGACTGCCGGATTGGCGGCCGGTTGGCGAAGGTTCTGCGGCATCGGCTGACGGAACCGCGGCTGGTTCGGCGTTGCCGGGGCGGACTGTTGCGGCAACGCCGGTTGGGCGGTGCCGTGCGCGCTCAGCAGCGTGCCCTCCGGATCCTCATCGGCTTGCGGCTGCTCCGGCAGATTCGGCGTGTGGAACGCTGGCTGCTGCTGGCCGGGTTGGCTGGGAACGCTTGGATTATGGCCGATGGAACCCAGCTGGGTGGCATCATCGAAATCGTTGCTCATGGGTTGCTCCTTGCTTGTTGTGTTGCTCGTGTGGATGGTTCGTTGTGTTTGCGATTGCTGTGATCGTCCGTTTCACCATCTGGCGTAGTAGGCCAGGCCGCGGATCCAAGGCTTGGATGCGCCGTCGACGGTGGACAGGGCGACGGAGGATGCCACAGGCCGGTCATTCCGCGTGGCCGCTTCGCCTTCTGTGGACGCGTCAGAATCCGATGGCTCCGACGGTTTTGATGGTTCTGAAGGTTCCGACGGTTCGGGTTTCGGCGTGGGAGCCTTGTACCTGTCATGGTCCAGCAGTGTGCCGCCATTGTCCTCGTTGTTGAGCGCGGTGTCGGTGCCCACCACCTTCGCCTTCCACGCGTAATCGGCTCCGGTCGGCAGCACATCCTTGACGTTCAGTTTGTTGGAGCCCAATGCCCAGGCGACGTCATAGGATTTGCCGTCCGCGGTGAAGGTGATCACGGTTTTGCCGGGCTGGCCGTACATGTTCACCGATCCGCCGCTGACCTTGATGATGTTCGGATCATTGGCGTCCCACGTCAGCATCGGCGCCTTGACGGCGGCCTTCACCTTGCGGACGTATGCCGGATCGGCCCTGCCGGACTTGGAGGTGCTTGCCGCGCCATTGAAATGCTGCGTGACGGAACCCGAGGAACAGGACTGCCATTCCTTGAGCGGGAAATCGTGCGATCGTTCGGAAGCGCCGGCATGGTAGGAGCCGAGTCCGTCCGCGCTCACCGTGAACCCGTCGGCGTGGCCGTTCTCCTTCCAACTGACTACGCACACGTCGTCATGCCCCTTGACGCTGACCGATTCGGGCGCCTTCACCGCGTATTTCGGTGTGAAACGTACGGTCGAATCGTCGCTGGTCGTTTTCTCCTTGCCGACCACCGCCGCCTTGATGGTGTATTCCCTGGTGTTGAGATCATGATCCGGAATCTTGAAATCGTAGGATCCGGAACATCCGTCGATGCTTGCGCTGACATCTCCGGAAATCTCGACGGCCTTGCATCCCGCGTTGCGGGTGTTGCCCACGGATTCGACGGTGACGGTTCCCGTGGTGTCGTCGTTCGTCACGGAGATCTTCGGCGCATCGGGCTTGCCCCACGGCTTGACCGCGTCGGACGCCTTGGACGGTTGGCTCCAATTCACCTTGTTGTGGGCGCGTACCGTAGCCGTGTACGAGTCGCCGTCGGAAATCGCGTTGTTATCGAAAACAAAATCGATTCCGGTGGAATTTGTCGTCTGCTTGGACGGCGCGTTCCTGCCGGACAAAGTCACCTCGTAATTGTTCACCGACGAGAAATTGCCGTCCGGAGCCTTCCACGTGACGCTCACCGTGTTGCCCTTCACACTGGCCGTCACATCCGTCGGCGCATCAGGCAGCTTGTCCGGCGTGCCCTCGACGGCGTTGGAATCCTTGGACCAGCCGACCTCGTTCCTGGCCTGCACCTTGAACGAGTAGGTCTTGCCGTTCTTCAACCCGTCGATGAGACAGGAGGTTTTCTGCCCGCACGAGCGCTCGCCGGACGCGTCTCCGCCCCACATCACCTTGTATTCGGTGATCGGGCTGCCGTTGGCCGAACCGGCCGTCCAGCTCAGATTCACGGCGCCATCCTGCGGGTCGCCGGACACCGCGGAAAGCAGCGGCGCATCAGGTTTGTCCATCACCGAAACGCTGATGGTGCCGGTCACCTCACGTTCCTTTGTTTTGGTGGCGTCGCGCACGGTGACGACCACCTTGTTGGTGTTCGCGCCGATGTCGGAAGCCGCCCTGATGGACACCACGCCGTTGGACGGGCAATCCACCGTCAGCTTCGACGCGCCATCGGACGTGCATCCGGTCACCGTCAGCGGAGTGTCGGGGAACGGATTGTACGCGTCGGACAGCAGATTCACCTGCTCGCTGGAACCGGCCTTGATTTTCACGGTCTTCTCGATGACGCGGGCGAGCGGCCTGTTGGACGCGGTGACGCGCACGGTCATACCGGCGCTCACCGTACCCTTCGCATATTTGATTGAGACGGGCACGCTCACTGTGGTGTCCGGCGTGGCCGTCTTGTCCGCGGACACGGTCAACGTGCCGGAGGGAGACACTCTGGCATCCACACTGCCGGAATTCACGCCGCCGGAATACGAGTACTGCTTCTCATCCTCGTACAGGCCCGACGCCGAATGGGTCAGCGCCGTCAGATCGATGGTAGTGGCCTTCTCGCCGGCCACCACATCGACGGTGGAGGATGAGAACGTCGGCGGCGGAACCTTACGTCCGATCACCGTGATCGGAAGCATGAGCACCGCCGAATTGACGATCTTCACCTTGTCGTTCTTGTCTCGCTTGCCGTCCACCGCGGTGAAGGTGATGGACGCGGGACCCGCGTAATCCTTCGGCGCGGTGAACCTCAACGTCTGGTCGTTGACGTACAGGTCGCCGTCCGCGGCCTTCGTGGCGCTCACCGAATCGGCGCCGTCCACATACGCGGTCTTGCCCGCGCCCACACGCACGTAGTCGGCGATGTTGATGGTGATGGTCTCACGCGCATTGACCTTCAACGCCGGCGCCTTCGGACGCAGAACCGGCGGAAACACGCCATATGCGGGCACTTGGATGAACGCGGTGGACGTGATGCCGTACGTCGTGTTCGTGACGGTGTACGGCACCGCGCGCGCCTCATCGGTCAGATCAACGGTGATGATGGTGGAATCCTTGCCGCCCTTGACATGCGCATGGTCGGTCGCGGAAGGATCCACGCCCACCTGAAGCTCGTCGGCGGTGCCGGACGGATTGGCGATCCACTGCGAAACGTCCACGTCCACGGATTTCTTGTCGATCGTGGCGGCGGCCGGAACACGGTAATCGTACGCGGTCGGCGGGTCGATGGCGGCGTTCTCGTCGACATTCACCGTCAACGTCGCCGAATCGGACAGGCCGGCCTTGTCCTTGACGGTGTAGACCACGTAATACGTGCCCGCCTGCTTCGGCGTGGTGAACGACAGCATGTTGTCGACGACCTGAATGCCGCCGATGCCTTGCGATTCCACGTCCTTGGACACGGTCAGATCAGTATTGTCCCCGGAAATGTCGTTCTGCGCCACCGGCACGGTGGCCGCGGTGTTCGGACGCAGCGTGATCTCGTCGTCGCGCGCGTACACACCCGAATCGGCTCCGGATTTGAACACGCCCACACGCACCTGCGCGGTGGCCCTCTGACCGGTCCAATCCTCCACGGCGTAGGAGAAGGTGTCCGTTCCGGACGAATCGGCATACGCCTCATACACCAGATACGTGGCGCCCACCTCGCTGATACGGCCCAGTTCCGGCGCTTTGTTGCCCAAGCCGAGCAGCTGCACGTCATCGCCGTCAGCGTCGATGCCGGTGAGCGTGATCGGAATCTGCACCTTCTGACCGGCCGCCACCTGCGCCTCGACGTCGGACGGTGTCGGAGCCGCCTTGTTGGACGCGTCCTTCTGATGCACGTTGATGGTGATGGTGGCCGAGGCCGCGTTGCCGAGATTGTCCTTCACCGTGTAGGTGACGGGGAAGGAGCCGGTTTGTCTGGTGGCCTGATAGCGCACGGTGTCGCCGGACACGAACACCAGACCCTTGAACGTGTTCTTGTCATACTGCAAGTCGTTCTGCAGGCTCACCGTGGTGCCGTCGGAATACGTGACATGGTCGAGCACGTCCACGGACACGATGCCTTCGGTGCGCACCTGTGTGGTGATGTTCTCGGCCTTCGGCACGGAATTCGACGTGGTCAGCGCCGGCGGCTGCAGGACGATGACGCCGGTCGACGATCCGGCCGCGTTGGCCACGGTGTAGGAGATCCGCACCGGCTCGGTCGGCACCTGACGCGCGGTGATATAGACGCGCTTGTTGCTCACCACACCGGTTTTGATGCCGCTTTGCGCGTCCGCGGTGACGCTGGTCACCGACAGCACGCCGCCCATCGGGTCGACGTCGTTGGCAAGCGGCTCCACAATCGCGGTATTGTCCGCACCGAGCAGCGCCACATCGTTCGCCGCGATCGGCTTGGCGGCGTCTCCGGCCACCGCCTGCACCTCCACACGAGCCAGACCGGTCGACGGAATGGAACCCTGCGTGATGGTGTACGGCACATAGTAGGTGCCGGGATTGGAGGCGGTGAACGTGATCGACATGTCGGTGGCGTTCATGGTGGTGGCCGCGCCGGACGGCGTCTCCACCGCGGTCAATTCGGCCGGTTCGACGGACGTGCCGTGCACGTACGGTTTGAGCGCGATGGTGGTGCGGGTGTCGGGCGTGGTCTGTTTGACCACGGGGTCGATGACCGCGCCCAGCGTGTTCGCCGGCTTCACGGAGAAGTAGATCATGCCGATGCCGGTCTGCTGGCCGTCGGACACCGTGACCTCGATGCCCGCCCTGCCGGACGACATCGAACCGGCGTTGAAGACCAATTGTCCGTCGGCTCGCGTGGACACCGTCACCTGATCGGTGTTCTGCGGCGATGCCGACACCAAGGTCAGCGGATCGCCGTCGGGGTCGGAGAAGCTGCCCAACGCGTTCGCGGTGTACGAAGCACCCTGCTCCACGTCGATTTCCGGCGGAGTGTCGCTCTGCAGCGGCGCATGGTCGTCGCCGCCGTCCAGCGTGAGCGACACGGTGGCGCTGGACGTCTGCCCGCGCCCGTCGGAAATCTCATAGCTGAAGGACACGTTGCCCGCGGCGGCACCGGAGGCGTCGAGCTGCAGATACCGGCCGTCATACACGGGGGAGACGGTGATGTTCGCGCCATCCGGAGCGCTCACCGACGTGATGCGCAGCACGGAACAGTCGGTCTGCTCGTCGTTGCGCAACACGTCGAGAATCTGCTGCGATCCCACGCGCGCGCCGAACGAATCGTCCACGGCCTTGATCTGCCCCGACTGCGCCGAACAGTTCTTGCTGAAATTATGCTGGTTGTTGGCGCTGTCGTTGTTCTGCTGCTGTTGCTTCGACTGCTTGGTCTCCACCTTGTTCCACTGGATTTTGATGACCTTGGTGGACTCCTGCGGATTCCACACATTGCCGTTGACCACGTCGTTGAGCACCACCAGACGATGGTTGGTGCGGAACACGAGCTGCGAGGTGGGATTGACATCTTCCAACGAGGAAAACCGTGCGTCCTTGTCGTTCGCCGCGCACACCCTGATGTAATTGTTGGCCTTCTGCGCCCACGCGGCGAACACGCAGCCATTGGTGGACACCGGCTGCGCGGCATCGCCCTTGCCGGCATTCGGCAGCTGCGTGACCTTTTTACTACCCAAATCGACCATGGCGATGCCCCGCGGCGTGGAAACCGCCACCCAGCCAGTCTGCCTGCCATCCGTGGACGGCGCCTGCAACGTCGCCTGACCCTGCAGGCCGATATCCGCGCTGCCCTTCGGCCAGAACACCTTGCCGGCACCGGCTACGACCGGCGTCTTGCCGACCACGGTGAACGATTCGACATTCGTGGCGCCCTTGATCGTCGCATCCTTGCCGGGCGTTCCCTGAGGCCCGTCGACACTGAGCACCGCGCCGTCGGACGCGCGATAGCCGTAGACGACACCGTCATGCGTCACCGCGATACGGCCACCCGACCCCAGCTTCATCTTCGGCGAATCGGTGGTCGGATTCATGGATTTCACATCATCTGCTGACCCGACCCACACATTGCCCGTCTTGACGTTGATGAACGCCGCGGTGTTGCCTCCGACGACGGTCCGCGTATCCGATTTGATGGTGGTGTTGCCGTTTTCGCTGACGGTGGAGGCCTCGATGTTGCTGGCCTTCGTACCTTCGGAGATCACGGTGGAGCCATCATGCTGGGCCACGTCGAACCGGGCCGCAGTGGAGGCGACGCCCGCATCGGCGTCCCGGTTGCGCACGTTGAAACGGGCGGCCTTGCGGTCCTTGAGCGAAGTGACCCACACGGTGCCATCGTCGAGCTGCACGTGACGTTGCGTCACCGAACTGACGATGACGGCTCCGGCGACGATGCCCAGCAACAGCAGCAGCATGACGATCGGCGTGATCCACCGGCGACTGCCGGAAGGCAGCAGCTTGCGCAGCATCGACCCGAATCGCAACTGCCGTTCGTACGATTGCGCCGACTGGTTCTCGGCGTTCCTATGCTTGCTCATCGACTGGCTCTTCCCTGATTGTGCCCAAACTTTGCTTGACCGCGCATCCGACCGCATGCGCCTACCTGTTTGCCCGCATGCATGCCGGGCTGTATTGGTTCGTATCGGTTCATGTCACCCGCATCCGGCAAACTCACGGCTTGGCCGCGCAGGCGATCATGGGATTCTCGGACATCTGCCGGTCCGCGCGAACCAGACTCACCTGCACGCACGTCTGCGCGCCGTCGGCCGGATCGATTTCGATACTCGTCGACTCCGTGGTGGTGCCCTGCGCGTTCGGGTCGGTTCCCGAATCGCCGACCAGCGACCACGCGTACGAATCGCCATCCTTCGGCGAAGGATTGACCCACGTGAACCGCACTTTGCCGTCGGCGGTGTATTCGCCCGTAAGATCCTGCACGCTCGGCACACTGCCCGACGTGATCGCCGAATCGGGATCGTCCTCGGCATGGTTCTGGGTGCCATGGTTCTGCACCTGCACCTTGCTGTTGTCGGAAGACGCATCCATATTCGGCATGACGACGGTGACGAACGCCAACGCCATCACGACCACGGCGGCCGCCGCAGCAACCGTGACGGCCAACGGCTTCGCCCACCGGGCATGCTGTTTCGCAACCGGGGCGGACTGGTCGAATGTGGAAGTCTGCGCGTACATGTTCTGCGGATAATCCGGCACACCCTCGACGGTGGTCTGCACGGCACGGCCATACAAGGCCTGTTGCACGCGCTGCATGTCGCGCGCGAGCTCCAACGCGGAATAGTAACGATCCTCGGGCGTACGGCTCAAAGCCTTACGCAACACCCGTTCCACTTCGGCCGGCACGTCGGGACGGTTGAGCTTGGGCAGCGGATTGTTGAGAATGACGGACTTGAGCCGTTCGGCCCGCACCTGACGTTGGGAATCGCCCAGCACATCGGCATAGAAATACTCGTACGGCGATTGGCCGATCAGCATGGCGAACAGCGTGGCGCCAAGCGAATAGATATCGGACGATTCATTACCGCCACCGCCTTGGGCAAGCACCTCCGGCGCGGCCCACGCGATGGTGAAGCCGACGCCCGGACGCCCATAGACGGTCCCGGCGATGCCGAAATCGGCGAGCATGGGCATATTGTGCGCGTTGATGAGAATATTGCTGGGCTTGATGTCTCGATGGATGATGCCTTTGCGATGCGCGGTGAACAGCGCGCTCGCCAGATCGATGCCGACGGTGAGCATCTGGTCGGCGGTGAGACGGCCATGCTCGAGGAACGTCTTGTAATTGCCGCCCGGAGCGTATTCGAACACGGTGTAGCCGCGCCCGTTGACGGTCACGCCGTTCTCATAGACGGAAAGAATGTAGGGGTGTGTGGAGATCTGCCCCATGAAATTCGCTTCGGAACGGAAGCGGACCGCGGCACGTGGGTCGAGCGTGTTCTTGCTGATTTTGATGGCCACCTGACGGGCCGGGGAAAGCTGCTGGTACAGGTACACGTCGGCTTCGGAACCGGAGCCCAGCCGTTTGATCAGTGTGTAGCCGGGAATCTGAGGGGGAATGCTCCTTGAGGCTTCCATGCTTCCTCTTTCTTGTAGTTCCTGCCCGGTTCCGTGCGTTGCGTCTATGCTTCGACCGTACTCGTCGTCATGGGCAGGCCGTCTGTTCGCTGTTGAACCTTCCCGGGCTGCGCCGCTAGTCAATCTTATTGGTGGCGGTGTCCGAAAAACTTTGTAGAGGGTATCGATGTCCATATGTAAAGATGGCGGTGTCCACGATGACGTTTTCAGGACGGCTTCGGACGATGATATGCGATTCGTGGCCGGACCGTTCGGCTAAGCTGGGGAGACATGATGGATGTGGACGATCTCGATGACGCGACATTGGTTGCGGGGGCACCCCGCAGCGGCAAGACCCGGTTCGCGCTGGACATGCTGGTCGCCGCGATGAAGCGGCATGGCGACGCGTACGCCGTGATGACGGTCTCCGGCAGACAGGTGGCCGACCGGCTCGGCGACACCGTGATCCGCGAACTGTCCGCGATTTCGCAGGCACGCCCCGTCACCACCCTGCCAGCCGTCGCGTTCCGCATCATGACCGCCGTGCGATCGCATGCCGGACAACCCCTGCCGAAACTGCTCAACGGGGCCGAACAGGACGTGGTCATCCGCCGTGTGCTCGCCAGGCATGCCGAACATGCCGAGCACGGCGACGAATGCTCCACCTGCGCGCTATTGCGCACCTACTTCGTGGTCGCCGACTGGTCGGGCATGGTGGTGGACGACGCCACCGACGCCTTCGCCAACCAGCTGCGCGACATGCTTGCCCGCATGAACGAGATCGGCGCGAAACCGGAACTCGAAGACATGCTGATCGCCCGCGCTGCCGACGAGCACGGCACGCTCGACGAACGACGCGAACGACTGCGCGTGCAATGGCGGCTCGCCTTCGCGCTGCGTGCCGAATACAACCAGGCCATCAACGAGGCATATCCGGACCAATACCGTCTCGACGCCTCGCAGCTCATGATTGACGCCGCGGCCGCCGTGAGCGAAGCCGAAACGTCCGACCTGCCGAAACTCGTCATCGTCGACGATTTCCAGGACGCCACACTCGCCGGCTTCGACTTTCTCACCGCATTGCGCAACCGTGGCGTGCGTCTGTTGCTCGTCGGCAACCCCGACGAGGCGGTGCAGACGTTCCGCGGATCGTACCCTGAATATTTGTTCAACATGGCGCAATCGCGATTGGGCGCGCGACTGGTACGGCTGGAACCGTCCCATATGGCCGAAGGTACGGACCTGGCCGCGGTGGCGAGCCGCGTGAGCCTGACCATCGCCAGCACGGAATCGACCGACGACGCGCTGGCGAACCGCCCCGGCAAAATGCCGGCCATCGCCATACCGGAGACGCGCGACGGCAGTCTTGAAGCCGCGATGTACCGTTCCACCGTCGAAGAACTCGACGACGTGGTGTGGAAAATCAAAACCGAACATCTCGAACACGGCCGCGACTGGAACGACATGGCCGTGATCGCCCACGACAACGCCACCGTGCGCACGTTCGGCGAACGGCTACGCGCCGACGGCGTGCCCGTACGCTATTCGAGCGTGACCCGCCCCCTCAAGGACGAGCCGTTCGTGCAGGGCCTGTTCTCCATGATCGAACTGGCCGAACTGAAACGGCAAGGCATCGCCACCTCGTCCATGAACCTCGACACGGCCGGCGCATACGTGCGCTCACGCGTCGCATCGATTATGAACTCGCCGCTGATCACCACCCCCGGCGAACGTCCGGCTCGGCTGTGCGTGGTCGAATCGGCGATGAACGCGCTCGGCTCGCTGGCCACGGTTTTGCATGACGATACAGCCGATCCGACCACGTCCGACACGTCCGGACGCGCGCTGCTGCCACAGCTGATCGACGATTGGAACGATTACGTCGAAGCCTTCCACACCGCACGCGCGGCGGCATCGGCGTCGGACGCGGAAAACGCTGCCGACATGGGCCTGCCGGCAATCGACACCGACGACCGGCTGATGACGGGAGAGCGTGCCGCTGAGGATGCGGACGAACCATCCTTCGGCATGAACGCGCTGTACATCCTGCTATTGGAAGGCGACACTGACCGCGTGCTCGACGCGATCGCCTCCGTACTGGGCCGCAAAGACCCCCAAGCGCAAGCCTTCGCACGCCTGTGGAAAACGCTTGACGATACCCTGCGGTCGGAGGCACGCCTGACATCCCACGAACCGCAATACATGCTCGACTGTGCATGGCAGGCGTTCGGCAAAGCCGAAATCTGGCAGAAAACGGCGTTGCGCAACAACGCCGAAGGCCGCGCGGCCAACGACCGGCTCGACACCGCGATGCGCCTGTTCAGCTACGCGTCCGGCGGCGAATCGAACGGCGTGACGGCAGCGCACACCATCGACGCGTTCATCGAACAGGTCCGCGCGCTCGCCATCGAAGCCGACTCCCTGGCGCACACCGCGCCGATCGATCAGGCCGTGACGCTCACCACGCCCGCCGGAGCTGCCGGAAAACATTGGAAACTCGTGTTCATGCCTGCGTTCCAACAAGGCCAATGGCCGAACCTCGCGCCGCGCAACACCCTGTTCGGCGGGGAGGAACTCGCCGACATCATGCTGCATGGACGACTGTCCGACGACATCGTCACTTCCGCAGGCCGCGAAAACGCGCAGCTCGCCGCGGTGCTCGCCTCCGAACAGAAAAGCCTCCTTGTGGCGCTCACCCGCGCCGATGAGCGCGTGACGGTAAGCGCGGTCCTCAACGAAGACCATGTGCCGTCCGACTTCCTCTACGGCTACCTGCCGGAATGGTTCGACCGCGACCGGGATGCCGATGCGGAAACACGCGTGTACACGGCGGTCGGCGAGGCCGGCGAATACGCGGGACTGGAGGCCGACCCACGTGGCCTGGTCGCCGCCTCGCGAAGCGTGCTGGCCCATGCGCCGACCGATTCCCCCCAAGCGCGCGATGCCGCGCAAGCCTTGGCGTTGTTGGCATCGCATGGCATCGCCGCCGCGAATCCCGACAATTGGGCGTTCCTTACGGAACATGCGGGAGCCGACGATATGACGGAAATCGACGGCAAGATGGAATCTGACGGGAAAACGGAGCATGCCGACAAGGCGAAGCTTATCGAACAACCGGAATCCATCGAAAAAACAGACGGCCAATCCGACGTGGTCACCCTTTCTCCATCCGCCGTGGACAGTTTGTGGGCGTGCCCGGTGTGCTGGATGCTGGAGAACCGTTTCGCCGGCCCACGCATGGGCAGCGCGGCCACCAGCTTCGGCTCGCTCATCCACGCCGTCGCGCAACAGGCCACCGAAGCCGGCCTCGACCTGCCCCAAAACCACACCGCGGTAAGCGACGAGGACAACATCGACGAAATCACCCAATGGATGATCAGCCGATACAAGACCCTACGTGGCGACCTCAACGCCATCGACGACCCCGAGGAACGGTACAAGGCGCTCGGCAAGGACGCGAAAGCATCGGTCGCATTGCGCAACATCGCCACATATTTCGTCAAGTCGAACCGTACGGGATACCCGTCGAACAACACCGAAACCATCACCGTGGGAACATTGGACCATGCCGAAGCGGAACGGCAGTTCGCCGCGCGATTCGACTTCGACGACATCCTCGACGCCTACAACGCCATCGACGGCAACGCTCCGATCTCCCGCGACGAACTCATCGCCATCATGGGCGCGCTCGTCGGCGGCTGGCCGGAAACCGGCATGAGCGACCGGCTCACCGTACGCCTGTCGGGCAGAATCGACCGTCTTGAACACCGCCGTACCGCAGACGGCCGCGAACAGGTACGGCTGATTGACTACAAAACCGGCAAAGTGCCGAATGGACGCTCCCTGTTCAGCGACCTGCAGCTCGTCTGCTACCAGCTGGGCCTCGCATTCCCGGAACACGACGGAAAACGCGGCGCGCAGGCGATCGCAACCATGCCGGACATCACCCAAAGCGCCCTGTTCCACGTCATGGAATACGCGGCACCCGCGCCACGCAAAGGGCAAGGCGACGAAGCGTACCACCAGCAGGCGCTGTTCGCCGGCGGAAGCATCAACGCGGGCGATTTCATACCCCGCAAATACGTGCCCAAAATGGCCAGCGTCTTCACCAGCGGCCTCGACGACGTCGAACGGCCGGCGCAGGTCAGCGAAGAACATTGGAAGCAACTTCTGGAATCGCGGTCGAAGATGACGGTATGGTCGCTGACCATGATCTCCCGCGTCTTCTATGCGGCCGCGGCGAGCCGGGCCACCCGCATCACCGCGCGTCCGACCGTGGAACACGTCGGATACTGCAGAACGTACGGCAGTGGGGTCTGCCCGGCCTGCCAAGGCGAGCAGAACACCGTATTCGAAAGGACCGTGGCATGAACGGGAGCAACGGTATGAACGGAAGCATGTCAACGAACGGGGCCACAGCAAAGGGCGATGCGATGGGCACTGCGCCGGCCGCCACGCCGAAATTCACCGACAGTCCGGAACAGGCCGCCGTCATCCAAGCCCCCTCATACGAGGACGTGGTCGTGGTGGCGGGCGCCGGCTCCGGCAAAACCTACACCATGACCCGCCGCATCATCACCCTCATCGACCAAGGCATCAGTCCCGAGAAGATTCTGGGCCTGACCTTCACACGCAAAGCCGCCTCCGAACTGCTTTCGCGCGTTTCCGCTGCCGTGACGCGCAACCAGGCCGGACGTGGTACGCGCGTCGCCTTCCTCAAACCGGAAGTCTCCACCTATGACGCGTTCTTCCAAACCATCGTGCGCCAATACGGCCTGCTCGTCGGCTTCGACCAAAACACGCAGCCATTGAGCGAAGCCGGAGCGCTGCAGCTCATCCACACCGTGCTCGACAAGCACATGGACCAGCTCATGGCCTTCGACCAAGGCGGCGACGAACTCGGCAAATTCTCCACCATCGCCGGCAACGTGTTCACCCTATCCAACGCCATCGCAGGAGCCATGATCGGCAGCGACTGCACCAGCTTCGACGAAGCCGTGGAACGCGTGCGCGCATGGGATAAGGCGTTCGTGGCGCAAGTGGCCAAAGCGCTTGAAGACGAGGGCGTTCCCGATGACGAGCCGAAAGTGGGCAAGGCTCCGAAACAGAAGAAAAAGGAATCCGACACCGCCTTCGAAGCGCGCAAACGCGAATACCGCGCCCAATGCCACCAACTGTGCGTCCACAACACCGCGAAGTTGGCCGGCACGGCCCGCAAACGCGACCTGCTACTCGACCTCGTGGCCGACTACCACGCCGAAAAACGCGCCCTCAACATGGCCGAATTCAGCGACTTCACCATCGCCGCATTCCAACTCGTCACCCGATTCCCCTCCATCGGAGCCACCTACCGCAAACGCTACACGCACGTGCTGCTTGACGAATACCAAGACACCTCCACCACGCAGGCGGCCCTCCTGACCGCACTGTTCCACGCCGATTCCACCCATCGCAGCGCGGTGAACGCCGTCGGCGACCCCTTCCAATCGATCTACGCATGGCGAGGAGCCAGCCCAGGCGCATTCCGCATGCTGCAACACGACTTCGGCCACGACGCCACCGACAAGCCCTACACGCTGACCGTCACCCGACGTAACTCGCGCATGGTGCTCGAAGCGGCCAACAATCTGACGAAACCATTGCGCCTGCCCGCCAGACGTCGCGGCAGCTCGCTTATGCGCGAAGTGGACGTGCCCCCGCTCGCCAACATCGACAATGCCCCCGAAGGTACGCTCGGCGTGCTCGGCTACGCCACATTCGGCCAGGAAATCGACGCCATCGTACGCTTCGCCAAACAAGCGATCGCACTGCACACGCCAACCGAAAACGAGCTCGCCGACGGAGCCAAAGACAACCGTCCGCACGTGGCGCTCCTGTTCCGCTCCAAAACGCAGATGCCAGCCTACGAGGACGCACTGGAACAAGCCGGCCTCACCACACTCGTCGTCGGCCAGGCCGCACTCCTGGAACGTCCCGAAATCAAAGACATCCTCGCCCTGCTGCACGTCGTATGCGACCACACCGACAGCGCCGCGCTCATGCGGCTGCTCGCCACGCCACGATTCGGTCTGTCCGCCGACGATCTGCAGGCGCTCGCCGGCATCGCCGAACGGCTCAACACCGCGCAACGCTACCGCGCGCTCGTGTCGGCCGGCATCGTGGAGGCGGATGCGAATCCGTCCGACGCCGACATCCGCGCCACCGTGCGCGCCTACCGCGACCAAGTGCCCAACGCCGTCTTCCTGATCGACGTGCTGCTGCGCGGCGATCTGCGGCACCTCGTCGACGGCGTATTGAGCCGTACGGGAGCCGCGAGCGTCATCCACGCCGGTCGCGTCATCCAACAGGTGCAGCGCACGGCCGGCCATCCGTTGCCGGAAGTGGTACGCACGGCCATCACCGCGCTCGGACTGGACATCGACCTGCTGCTCGCCGAACGGATGCGGCATCTGGATGCCGGCAATCGTGTCACATCGCATGCCGCTTCGTCACTCGACGCGATGCTGTCTCTGGTGGACACCTACTTGCAGGAAATCGCCGCGCAGGGCACGCCAAGCCTGCGCGCGTTCATCTCGTGGGTGGATTCGCTGCGTGACGCGTCCGACGACAACGCCACCGCACCAGATACCCCCGTCGATGTGGTGCTCATGACCGTGCACCAGTCGAAAGGCCTGGAATGGGACGCCGTGGCCGTGGTCGGCATGCGCGACGGCACCTTCCCGTCCAGTCAAGGCGACCGCCTGAGCGTCAAAACGGACGAAGACCATCCGGGCGGTCGGCGCGACGGCGTATGGGAGCCGCCGGAATACTTCGAAAAAGCCCACACTTGGCTGGAAGACCCGTCCGCGGTGCCGGTTCCGGTGCGCGCCGACGCGGATATCCTGCCACGATTCCCGCACGACGCGCCCATCGGGGGCAATCTCGTGGAATCGCTCGACGGATTGGACGATGCGGAAGTGATCGACGACGAGGTGTTCGGCACCTTGCGAACCATGGCCGTCGACGATATGGAAGGAATGGATCCGGCAAGCCTGTACCTGACGCAACAGGAGGAATACGGCCGCCGACTGCACGCCGACGAACGCCGTCTCGCCTACGTGGCGTTGACGCGCGCCCGCTACGAGGCGCTGCTCGTATACAGCGGATGCAACGAGACGAGCCGCGACTCCCGCCTGGCGGAGGGAAAGAAAAGCGCCGCGCCGTCGAATTTCTGGCTGGAGACGCGCGATTCGATGAACGGAATCGTCACCGCGGTACGCGAACCGGACAACCTGTCCGACGATGTGGACGGCTCCCCGCACACGCTGGGACTTGACCTGCCCGACGGCTATTTCGTAGGCGAACACGCCCGCGATTTCGAGAATGCCGTGGTGGGCGATGCGTGGAACACGCCGCTCGAACCGGTCTCGGACGACCATACTTTGCCTTGGCCGTGCGATCTGAGCGCCGATGTCGCCGACAAGCTGCGTGCCGCGGCCGAACAGGTACGTGCCGTCGAATCCGACGAACCGAATATCGCTGAATCCACGGGAACGCAGGGCGACGTTGCCGATGAATCCGCCACGCCATCGCCGGAAACCGGAAACTCACTGCTGCGTCTCGCCAAACTGCTCGTCGCCGACGAACATCTCATGCCGGAACCGGACGTGGCTGACGCAGGCGAATCGCAGGACGCCTTCGACGAGGCCGTGCGTGCCAAAGGCGAACGTATCCTTGCTGCCGGCCGCCAAAACGTCACCTCGCTGCAAGCGCGCGCCGGCTCCATGGGCGAGCGTGACTCCCGCGCCTACTGGCGTGGTCTGGTCCGTCCGATTCCGAAGGTCGCCTCGCCGGCCGCCCAACTCGGCACGCGGTTCCACGCATGGGCGGAACGGTTCATCATGGCCGATGCGGACGTCGACGGCATCGGCGGTACGGAAGGTGCTGCCGGTATGGCCGCGCAGTCGCGTGCGGAACTGATCGCATTGATAGGTGATACGCAAGTCGACGCGGACAACGGCGGCGTGCAATCGCAGGACGCACCATCGCAGAACGCACCATCGCAGGACGCCCAATTGCGAGACGAACGGAAACTGGCCGCTTGGCAGCGTCGTCTCGTCGCCTCGCCGTGGGCAAAACGACGTCCAGCATGGGCGGAACGCCAGCTCGTCGTCGACATGCCCCAGCTCGGCACCATCGTCAACGGCAAACTCGACGCGGTGTTCTTCGGCGGTCTCGACGAAACGGACGAGACGAAACGCTACACCGTGGTCGATTGGAAAACCGGCGTAAAACCACGCAAACCGGACGAAATCAAGGAGAAGCTCGCACAGCTTGACCTGTACCGCCTGCTGCTCGCGGCGATGGAAGGGGTGCCGTTGGATGCAATCGACGCCTGTCTCTACTATGTGAGTGAGCCTCACGAGGCCGATCGGGAGCTTGACGCCCTCGACAAAACAGAAGAAGAGATCCTTGCCGAGTTGAGCTACGGAATTCCGCAGCAATCCGACAACGACTAGTGCCGGTGCGCAATGGCTCCTTGACCGAAGAAAGCGGGGGAGCGGCGCTTTCCGGCCTGCCTGCGGGAGAAACCGCTATGCAGGCAGCGTTGTGGAGGAACGCCGCTACCCTCGTGCAGCATGTGTGGGCGGGCGCACATGCCGGACGCAACGACAGTTAAGGAGTGTTTGATATGGCTGCGAACAGCGCAACCGCAATCCCGAACGCCGGCATGGGTGCCGGAACAAACAACGCATCGGCAATCGTCTTCCGTCCCATCGTCTGGGGCGATCTGGACGCGGTGGTCGACCTGTTCGACCGTACCTGGCCGCAGGATGTGGACAAGGTCGGCGCGGACATGTCGCGGCTGATCTCCCGATATTTCGTGCTGCACTACCTGCTGCCGACCACGTTCGCCAACGGCGCGTTCGCCGCCGACGGCACACTCGCGGGCGTCACGTTCATCCGCGTCGCCGGCGAGGCGCCGCAGCTCGACGAAATCGAAGTCGGCGAGGAAATGAAGGCCTTGGAACGCCGCATCGACGCCGATCCGGAGGCCGCCAAGCATATGGCGGCGCTGAAATCCGGCTTCTCGGTGGAACTCGATCTGGAACGCGAAGGGCGCGCCAACGAAACCACCATGGGCGAGCTGGAACTGTTCATCGTCAACCCCGACGTGCGCGGCCACGGTGTGGGCGGGCAGCTTTGGAGACGCATGCAGGAGCATTTCGCCGCATGGGACGTGCCCGCGTTCTACCTGCACACCGATTCCGACTGCGACGTGAGCTTCTACGACCACAAGGGGTTGGACTGCATCGCGCACCGCACGGCAAGCGAGACGGTCGCCCGGCTCGGCGGCAGCGCCGACGGCGAAGTGCCGCCACTGTTCGACGACATGTTCATCTACCGGGGAAAGGTGACGGCGTGACGAGCGCGAAACCGCAATCGCAATCGCACGAACCGCACGAATCGCAGAAAACGCAATCGCCATACGCGCAGCTTTTCCGCATTCCCAGCACGAAGGCGTTCTGCGTGTCCGGAGCCATCGCGCGACTGCCGATGTCCATGATGGGCCTCGGTATCGTGCTCGCGCTCAACCACATGTACGACAATTGGACGATCGCCGGCGTGATGAGCGCCGCGTACGTGCTCGCCACCGCCGCGGTCACGCCGCTGTACGCGCGCCTGTTCGACCGGTTCGGCCAGCGCAAGGTCGGTCCGGTGATCCTGACGGTGCAGGTCATCGTCATGCTGGGCTTCGCGTTCGCCGCACTGATGCGCGTGCCGATTCCGCTGCTGTTCGTGCTTGCCGTGGTCATGGGTATGACGCAGTTCTCGTTCGGCGCGCTCGTACGCACCCGTTGGGCGTACGTGCTCGACCGCGCCGACAAGGAGGACCTGCTCAACACCGCGTATGCGCTCGAATCCGCCATCGACGAGATCGTGTTCATCTTCGGGCCGATTCTGGCGGCTTTCCTGGCCGCGTCCGTGCATCCCGTATCACAGCTGTTCGTGCCGACCCTCGCCTGCGCGTTCGGCGGTGCCGTGTTCTTCGCATTGCGTGACACTCAACCGCCGGTATTGCGCGAAATCACGGTCGTCGCGGCCGGTACGGACGATGCTGACGTGCGATTGGCGGCCGGCGGTGCCGCTGGTGCCGCGGTTTCCGCGGACCGTTTCGATTTGGATCGGCTCAAGACGGGCGATCGCGACCGCAGGAAACGCAACGTGCTCACCTATGCGGGTGTGCTGCCGCTCCTCGCCGTGTTCATCGTGTTCAACATGGCGTTCACCGCGTTCGACACGTCCATGACCGCCGTCATGAAATCGCTGCACCTCGACTCCGTGCTCGGCGTGCAGCTGGCCATGCTGGCCGTCGGCTCCTGCATGGGCGCGCTGGTCTTCGGCTCGCGCGAGCTCAAAGGCTCCCGCTGGCGTCACATGATCATGTTCCTCGCCTTGATGACCGTCGGCTTCGTGGTGATCCACCTGTGCCAGGGCAACCTGATCGTGATGGGACTGGTGGAGATCCTCACCGGCCTGACCATTTCGCCGGTATTCGCCTCCGGCAACCTCCTCGTCAAGGAGACCGTGCCCGAGGAATCGCTCACCGAAGGCCTGTCCTGGGTGAGCACCGCCGGCACAATGGGCGCGTCGTTCGGCTCCATGATCACCGGCATCGTGCTCGACCATTTCAATCCAAGCGTGGGATTGAGCCTGCCCGCCGTGTTCGTGGGCTGTTCGATTCCGTTCGCGCTGATTGGCTGGCTGCTGGCGCGTCGAAGCGTCTCTTTAGATTCGTAAGTGGAACACGTTATGGACGTGGGCGCGTGATTCAAAAACATGTGTGAAAACGCATGCGATTATGCGCGCGGCAAGCGCGCACGGCATGCGCGCGCCCGCGAAAACATCAAGGAGCTGCAATGATCAAGGTTTCCGTAGTCGGCGCCAAAGGCCGTATGGGCTCGCACGTGGTCGACGCCGTCAATGCCGCCGCCGACACCGAACTCGCGCTCGCGCTCGACGCAGGCGACGACCTGACCGCAATCACCCCCGAAAACACCGACGTCGTGGTGGAATTCACCGTGCCGAGCGTGTCGCTGGGCAATGTGCTCGCCCTCGTCAAGCAGGGCGTCGACGTGGTGGTCGGCACCACCGGCTGGACCGAAGAGAAACTCGACCAGGTGCGTGCCGCGCTCGCAGCAGCTCCGCGTGAGGGCCAGAGCGTGTTCATCGCGCCGAACTTCGCCATTTCCGCGGTGCTCGCCGACCATTTCGCAAAGGTCGCGGCACCGTACTTCGAATCCGCCGAAGTCATCGAACTGCACCACCCGACCAAGGTGGACGCTCCGTCCGGCACCGCTTTCCACACTGCGCAGGGCATCGCCGAAGCGCGCAAGGCGGCCGGCTTGGGTCCGGTTCCGGACGCCACCGAAACCGACGGCGGTTCCCGAGGCCAGGTGGTGGACGGCATCCACGTGCACGCCGTGCGTCTTCGCGGCCTCAACGCCCACGAGGAGGTGCTGTTCGGCAACTCCGGCGAACAGCTGACCATCCGCGCCGACAGCTTCGACCGCATCTCCTTCATGCCGGGCGTGCTGCTGGCCGTGCGCAAGGTCTCCACCGGAACCTACCCGGGCCTGACCGTCGGCCTCGACCACTTCCTCGACCTGTAACCGTAATTCTTTTTTCAAACTGCCGACGGGTGCATGTGTCTCCCGTCGGCAGTTTTTTTATGGCGGATCTGTTCCGATTATTTGGCAAGGCGTGCGATGGCGGCGCTGACTTCCGCCAGCTTTTCGTCGGCGACGGTACCGCCCTCCGCCGCGGCTTTGGCGACGCAATGGTGCAGATGGTCGTCGAGCAGCAGTAGCGCCACCGACTTCAGCGCGCTGTCCGCTGCGGAAATCTGCGTCAGAATGTCGATGCAGTATTCGCCGTTTTCCGTCATCTGCCGAATGCCGCGCACCTGCCCTTCGATGCGATTCAATCGTGCGATGATCCTCTTCTGGTCGCTTGCGTACCCATGCTGTGTGGCGTTCATATCGTCCTCCTCGCTGCGCTGAAAATTTTATCTACGGCTGAAGTTTGCTCGTCCTTCTTGCCAATATACCCTATAGGGGTATATTGTGATGGTGTTTGCCGAAATCGAAAGCCAATTACGGACGGAAGGCGGCTGGAATATGCACATCGCAATCGCGCTTATTATGGCGCTGCTCGTTACTGCGGGCGTGCTGTGGTTCTTCTTCGCACCGCGCAAAGCGTATCGTGCGCCGTTGCGCGACGGCGTGCAGGAAGCGGTCGTCGAAGTCAAAGGCGGGTACAGCCCGGCCGTCATCGAAGCCGAAGCCGGCGTGCCGCTACGGCTGATCTTCGATCGCAAGGAAGACGGCGAATGCTCGTCGCATGTCGTGTTCTCCGATTTCGGGGTCGATCTTGCGTTGCCCGCCTTCCGCACGACCACGCTGACGCTTCATCCCGACCAGCCGGGCGAGTATCCCTTCGCATGCGGCATGAACATGCTGCACGGCACGTTGCGCATACTGCCGGGAAAGCATGCAAGTGTCGGTGCCGCCGCCGGTTCCGCGGTTGGTTCCGTCGGCGCCAGTATGTCCGATTCCGGCGATTCGGACATTCGCGCGACTGCTGACGGTGCCCACGCATCCGGTTCCGCGGAAACAGGCGTGCAATGCGCGCAAAAAGGCGCCGTCCAAACGTCCGGTTCGGGTGATTCGGGCAAATCGCGCGGATCGGAATCGGAAATTCGCGCCCTCATCACCCGTCTTATCGTGGCGGCCGTCTGCACGATTCCGGTATTCGGCTCCACCATGCTCATGCTGTATCCGATGCCGAACTGGCTGCAATTCCTGCTGATGCTGCCGATTGTCGGCTATGCGGCATTGCCGATTTTCCGCAGCGGTTTCGCCGCGATCGCCCACCGCTCGCCGGAGATGAACGCGCTCGTCAGCCTTGGTGCGCTGGCCGCATTCGCCTACTCCTGCGTGGTCACCTTCGCACCGAACGTCCTGCCCGAGAACGCGCGCGAACCGTATTTCGAAGCGGTCGGTGTGGTCGTCACGCTTATGCTTGTCGGCCAGCTGCTCGAAGCGCACGCCCGCAAAGGCACCGGCGAAGCCATGCGCGCGCTGGCGAGCCTGCAGCCGAAAACCGCGCGCGTGGTGCGCGACGGCAAGGAAACCAGCATCGCCATCGATGACGTGCGCGTCGGCGACATCATCGCCATCCGCCCCGGCGAGCAGCTGCCGGTCGACGGCATCGTCATATCCGGCAGCTCCACCGTGGATGAGTCGATGATCACCGGCGAAGCCATGCCGGTCGCCAAAACCGAGGGCAGCGAAGTGACGGGTGCCACCATCAACGGTGGTGGCTCGCTGCGCTACCGCGCCACGAAAGTCGGCAAGGACACCGTGCTCGCGCAGATCATCGGCATGGTGCGTGCCGCGCAAAGCTCGAAGGCTCCCGTACAGCGATTGGCGGACCGCATTTCCGGCATATTCGTGCCGATCGTGGTGCTCGTCGCCGTATGGTCGTGCGCGCTGTGGTTCGCGTTCGGCCCCGAACCGCGTGTCACGCACGCGCTGGTCGCCGCGGTATCGGTGCTGCTGATCGCCTGCCCGTGCGCGCTCGGACTGGCGACTCCGTTGTCGGTGACGGTCTCGACTGGCCGCGCGGCTCGCATGGGGGTGCTGGTCCGTTCCGCCGAAGCGTTGGAAACATGCGGCAAAGTCAATGCCGTCGTATTGGATAAGACCGGCACGATCACCGCCGGCAAACCCACCCTTACCGATGTGCTGCCGTTGGGCGTGTGGCATCGGCGTCCCGATGATTTGCTGACGATTGTCGCCGCCGCCGAACGCGATTCCGAACACCCGCTCGCTGCTGCGATCGTTGCCGCAGCTGCGGAAAAAGCCGACGTCGCGGACGTTGCGGAACTCGCGCAAACCACCGATTTTCAGGCGATTGCCGGCCGTGGCGTCACCGCGCGCGTCACCTTCCGCGGTCTGCCGCACACCGTCGCCGTCGGCAACACCGACCTGATCGACGACCTTGACGTCAACATGCCCGACGTTACGTCCGATACCTCCGAAATTGCCTCCGAGACCATCCACGATACGAACCTCGACGCCATCATCGCCGACATGGAACGCCTGTCGCAGCAAGGCAAAACGCCGATCCTAGCGGCCATCGACGGCCATCTCGCCGGCATCGTCGCCGTCGCCGACGTGCCGAAAGCCGACTCGCGCCAAGCCATCGAACTGCTCCGCAAACGTGGCGTCGAAGCCGTCATGCTCACGGGAGACAATCCGACCACCGCACGCGCCATCGCAAGCCAGGTCGGTATCGACGAACGTCATGTGATCGCCGGCGTGCGGCCGGAACGCAAGGCCGACGAAATCGCAAAACTCCAATCGCAAGGCTATACGGTGGCGATGGTCGGCGACGGCATCAACGACGCGCCCGCCCTCGCCCGAGCCAACGTCGGATTCGCCATCGGCACCGGCACCGACGTGGCCGTCCAATCCGCGGATGTGACACTGATGGGCGGATCGCTCATGGGGCTCGTGCACGCGCTCGACCTGACGCATGCCGCCATGCGCAACATCGCGCAGAACCTCGGCTTCGCACTCGGCTACAACAGCATCGGCATCGCGATCGCGGCCGGCGTGCTGTATCCGTTCACCGGAACGCTGCTGAATCCGATGATCGCCGGCGCCGCGATGGCGTTCTCGTCGTTGTGCGTGGTGACGAACGCAAGCCGGCTGCGCCTGTTCGATCCGGACGCGGAGGCGGCGAAAAACAAGACGTATCGGGTACGCAAGCCCGATCCGAGCAAAAATAATGGCAACCAGCACAGTCGGAAAGGAACGATCATGGGACTGTTCAGCGATCACAAGGCCAAGAAGGAAGCCGAGAACATGGGCGCGATGGGCGCCGGACACTGCTGCGGCGGTCATGACGGCCACGGCATGGCTTCGAATATGGGCGATTCCGCGGCGAACGTTGCGAAGGACCCGGTTTGCGGCATGAGCGTCGATCCGGCCACCGCGGCCGCGACCCGCGAATACGGCGGCGTCACCTACTACTTCTGCAACCCCGGTTGCGCCGACAAGTTCGCCCAGAACCCGGCCGCCTACCTGGGCTGAGACCTGATTCTCGTCCGTCCCCAATCTGCCGACATCGAATGACATCCGGCCGTCGGCGGGTTGGGGATTTTTGTTGAATGGTTGATTTATGGATTCCGATTCACGGACGAACGATAAGATTCCCCTCCCGCACTCCGGAGAGCGCGTCCCGCCCCGCTACAAACGTGCGCGTGACGACGCCGTTAAGCGTCATGCCATCGCAGGCGCAGATCGGATTGCGGCTTTCCAAAGCGGTAGCATCCACAACAAACCGTTCGTACGGGCGAATAATCGCCAAATCGGCCCGCAATGCCGGCGTTATATCGCCACGATCGTCAAGTCCCACAAGCCGTGCGATGTTGTACGACATCCACCGCACGACGTCGGCCAAACTCAAGCCGCGCCGCATCGCACCCGTCAACACCGCGCGGAATCCGACCTGCAGACTGGAAACGCCACCCCACGTGGTGGCGAGCGTGCCGGCTTTCATATCCGCGCTGGCCGGGGGATGATCGGTGACGACACCATCCAACGTGCCGTCGGCAAGCCCCGCCCATAGCGCGTCCTGCTCATGCAGATCACGAATCGGCGGACAGCATTTGACCGCGGTGGCGTTGTCGGGAATATGGTCGCAATCCAACGTGAGGTAATACGGACAGGTCTCCGCGCTGACCGGCAGTCCTTCGGCCTTCGTCCGCCGCAGCACGTCCACGCTCAGACCGCTGGACACGTGCAGAATATGCGTGCGGCAGCCGGTGCGTGCCACCAGCCGTACGATCTTGCGCACCGCGTTCGCCTCGCATTCGGCCGGGCGCGATGCCGCGTTCAACAGTGTTCGCAACAGTCGGGGATTTTGTTGCCGCGTTAGTCGCCCATTTCGCTGGTTTGGCACCGTTTCTTCTATGCCGAATCCGCCCGATATGCGATGTTGATTGTGTGGGGTAAGCTGTTTTTGCCATGGTCGGTCATCTCCTGATGGTGGGTCGCGTTGCCAAGAGGCGCCGCCACTGCCTGTGATGGATGCATTTCAGTGCTTACGGCATCTGAAATTCTTCATTCGTCGTGACAGTTGTCGGCGGCCAAACCTGGTGGAACCTGGAAAGCAAGGGGTAGCATCGTCAGGAGAGCGGATGCGCCGCGTGAGAATGTACTGCAGGGAAGGGCGATGAGCGTGACTTCTGGAATTATGCTTTCAGACAATATGGGGGCTTCGAAGGACGCCATGGACGAGGAAGGCAATGCTGCCGCGGACCTCGGCTTGGTGGCGCGCATCCGGGAATCCTTCGATTCGCTGACTGCGACGGAACGTGAGTCCGCGCAGTTCATTCTGGGTCATCTGACCGACGTGCTGGTCTGCAATTCCGTGGAATTGTCGCAGTTGAGCGGCATCTCGCAGCCGACGCTCAGCCGCCTGTACCGCAAGCTCGGCTATGCGAACGCGGGCGAATTCAGACGTGACGTGCGTCGCGTCCATCGTCCTGGCTCTCCGGAGCTTTCACGGCACACCCAGTGCGACGATTTGGTCGCCGACCATCTGCGCCGTGACGAGGAAAGCCTGAAACGCACGTTTGAAGGCATCGACCGCGCGCAACTGTCATCCGCATGCCAAGCCATGGCCACGGCCCCGCATGTGGCGGTGGTCGGGTACCGCAGCAGCTATCCCGTGGCGCTGCACATGCGCGAACAGCTGATGCGGCTACGCGGAAACGTTGATATTCTGCCGAATCCAGGCCAGTCCATAGCCGAAGATCTGGTTGATTATGCGGCAGGCGACGTAATCGTCATCATCGGCGTGGGCCGGCGTCTTCCCTTCTTCTCGCGGCTCATCGACGTGATGCTTGAGCGCGGCCTGACCGTGGTGGTGATTGGCGACATTTCGGCGCGCAACGCCGTCATCGGCCGTAACGTCGCCTTCTTCAAAGTGGTGCTGAACTCCCACGTGCTGACGAGCTTCACCGCGGCGTTCGCCCTGATCGCCCTGATGGTGGACGAAGTCGGAAAATGCCTCGTCGATACCGGAGACGAGGTGCACGCGCGTATCGAAGGCATCAACGATTGCTTCGATGCGCTCAATGAGCTTGAAGATTGATAGGGAAAATCTAGGCGCGGCACGTCCCGTTGGAACGGCGGTAAACGGAAGTGGAAGCGGGAATGGGAACGGAATGAATTCAAAACGAAACATGCTGGCGTACGACCGGTCCTCCACCGGATTGTGGGTGGCTTTGATCTTCCTCGTATCGCTGAATCTGCGGCCCGCCATCGCCGCCGTCGGGCCGGTCCTCGCCCAAATGGGAACCGACCTTGCGTGGGGTGAGGGCGTGCAGGGCGTATTGACGGCGATTCCGCTGATCGCCTTCGCCGCGGTCAGCCCGCTGGTCACGTTCCTTGCACGCCGCATCGGCATCGACATGTCGATTCTGCTGGCCCTGCTGTGCATCGCGGCGGGCGATTTCGCCCGCTCGTTCGGCGGCGGCGTCGGCATCTGGCTGGGCACGGTGGTGTTCGCTTCCGCCATCGCCGTCGGCAACGTTCTGGTTCCGGTAATCGCGAAACGTGACTACGCCGGCCATGTCGCGATGGCGACCGGCGTCTATTCCGGTTGCATCACCGCCGGCAGCGCCACCGCAGGTTTGCTGTCCGCGCCGCTTGCGCAGATGTGGGGCGGTTGGCGTGCGTCGCTCGCCTTCTGGAGTGTGCCTCCGCTGGTTGTCGCCGCGCTGTGGGCGTTGCGTATCCTGCACAATCGCAAAGTCGTTATCGCTTCCGCCGGCGGCACCATCGAAACCAGCGATACTGGCGATATCGATGATATTGGCGATCGCAGCACGACGGCCAACGCACAAAACCCGCATTCCGCACAGCGACCGGCATGTTCCACGCAATCGTCGCATGGCGTGTTCGCCCGCGTGCTGCGCCGTCCGATGACGTGGTACGTGACGGCCTTCATGGGGCTGCAATCATCCGCCTTCTACACCATGTCCAACTGGATGCCGTCCATCTCCGCATCCATCGGCTACGACGCCTCCACCGCCGGCGTGCATCTGTTCATCTTCCAAGGCATCGGCATCCTTTCCGGCTTGGTCATTCCTAAGCTCATGAACGTGCGCGGCAACCAGGTCTGCGCGGCGCTCACCGCCAGCGCTCCCATGCTGATCGCCGGCCTTGGCATGCTGCTGCTGCCGCATCTCATGCCGGTATGGGCGTTCGTCGGCGGCTGCGCGCAAGGCGCGTCCCTGGTGGTGGCGCTCGCATTGATCGCGTTGCGCGGGCATGACAGCGCCGAAACCGTGGTGCTGTCGGGCGTCGCGCAGTCGTTCGGCTATCTGATCGCGTCGCTCGGCCCGCTTATGTTCGGCGTGCTGGTCCAGGCCACTGGCGGCCACCATGTGCCGCTGATGGTGTTCACGTTCGTCGCTTTCCTGCAGTGCGTCGTCGCGGTCATCGTCGGCAGGCCTTCCAAAATGTGACTTTTCGCGTCTCATGAAATCGAAAGCGTCCGCAGAGGGAAGTACCGTTAGCCGTATGACAAGCCCTAAGACTGACGGTACTATGCATCTGCTCGATCCTGCTCCCTTCGGACGTATCCTTCCGGCCATGGTCACCCCCATGAAGGCTGACGGAGCCGTAGATTTCGAAGCCGCGCAACAGCTGGCGAGGCAGCTCGTGGCGGATGGTGCCGACGGTCTTGTGGTCAACGGCACCACCGGCGAATCTCCGACCACCCACATGGAGGAGAAGGTCGAACTGGTTCAGGCCGTCAAGGAAGTCGTGGACGTGCCGGTCATTTCCGGCGCCGGTTCCAACGACACCGCGCACACCGTGCGCATGGTGGAGCAGACCCAGGAGGCGGGCGCCGACGCGGTGCTCGTGGTCGCCCCGTATTACTCCCGTCCGTCGCAGGAAGGCGTGTTCCGCCACTACAAGGCGGTCAACGATTCCGCGGACAAGCCGATCATCATCTACGATGTGCCGGGCCGTACCGGACTGCACATCCAGCTGGAAACCTACCGTCGTATGGCCGAACTCGACCACGTCAAGGCCGTCAAGGACGCCACCGGCGACATCGCAGGCGCGGTGCGCAAGCGCATGGAGACCGGTCTGACCTGGTATTCGGGCGATGACGGCCTGTTCCTGCCGTTCCTGTCCGTCGGCGCCGTCGGCATCATCTCTGTGATCGCGCACGCGGCCGCCGGTCCGATGCGTGACCTCGCCAACGCGTTCGATCGTGGCGATATCCACGAAGCGCAGCGCATCTCCGTGCAGCTGGCGCCGCTCGTCGAAGCGATGAACGGCAATGGCTTCCAGGCCGTGATGGCCAAAGCCTCGCTGAAGGTGCGTGGAATCCTCGACTCCACCGAAATGCGCCTGCCGAACGTCGGTCCGGGCGAAGCGGAACTCGTGCGCGCGGAAAAGGGCATGCGCGCCGCGGGACTGCTGTGAACCGAATCGCATGATGCGACTGGCCTGTCGCGCATGAACGCCGGCAGGCACCCAAATTCCTCGTTTCCGCATAGGCGGAGACAATTAGTAATAGAAATCCAACTAGGAAATGGCTACAGAAGAAACCACAAAGACAACAACACACAAGCGCGGCAGCAAGGCTGCCAAGCGCACTGAAACCGCAGTCAAGGCATCCAAGACCACCAAGGCCGCGAAGTCCGAGAAGACCGCCATCAAGAAGGCCAAGTCCTCCACCCGCAGCCGTGGCAACGGTGGCTCGCGCAACGGCGGCTCCCGTGGATCCCGTGGCGGCAACGGTTCGAACCGTCGCCCGTCGCATTCCGCGCCGCAATCCACCGCGCCCCAGCAGGACGAAGTGCTGATCGCCCCGCCGAAGTACCGCAAGGGCTCCATGCGTATCGTGCCGCTCGGCGGTCTGGGTGAGATCGGCCGCAACATGAACGTGGTCGAATACAACGGGCATATCCTGCTCATCGACTGCGGCGTGCTCTTCCCGGAAGAGGAGCAGCCGGGCGTGGACCTCATCCTGCCTGACTTCCACTACATCAAGGACCGTCTCGACAAGGTCGAGGCGCTCGTGCTCACCCACGGCCACGAAGACCACATCGGTGGCGTGCCGTACCTGCTCAAGCTCCGCCCGGACATTCCGCTGATCGGTTCCAAGCTCACCCTCGCCTTCGTTGAGGCCAAGTGCAAGGAACACCGCATCAACCCGACGCTCGTCGAGGTCAAGGGACGCGACAAGCTCAAGGTCGGCCCGTTCAACCTGGAATTCGTGAACGTCACGCACTCCATTCCGGACGCGCTCGCCGTGTTCGTGCAGACCCCCGCCGGCTCGCTCATCGACACCGGCGACATCAAGCTCGACCAGCTGCCGCTCGACCACCGCATCACCGATCTGGTGGAATTCGGCAAGCTCGGCGAAAAGGGCGTGGACCTCCTGATGATGGACTCCACCAACGCCGAGGTCCCGGGCTTCGTCAAGCCGGAGACCTCCATCGGTCCGGCGCTCGACCAGGCGTTCGCACAGGCCACGCGCAAGATCATCGTGGCCAGCTTCTCCAGCCACGTGCACCGCGTGCAGCAGGTCGTCGACGCGGCCCACAAGTACGGCCGCAAGGTCGTGTTCGTCGGACGTTCCATGGTCCGCAACATGTCCATCGCAGCAGATCTGGGCTACCTGCGTCTGCCCGAGGACACCGTCATCGACCTGAAGCAGGCCCATGACGTGCAGGACGACAAGCTCGTCTACATGTGCACCGGCTCCCAGGGCGAGCCGATGGCCGCGCTCGGCCGCATCGCCGACGGCAACCACCGCGACATCACCATCAACGAGTTCGACACGGTGATCCTCGCCAGCTCCCTGATCCCAGGTAACGAGCATGGCGTCTACAAGGTCATCAACAAGCTCGTGCAGCTCGGAGCCCGCGTGGTCAACCGAGACAACGCCGCCGTGCACGTCTCCGGCCACTGCAACGAAGGCGAGCTGCTGTACATGTACAACATCGTCAAGCCGAAGTGCGCCATGCCTATCCACGGCGAAAACCGCCACTTGGTGGCCAACGGCATGATCGCCGTCAAGACCGGCGTCGATCCGCAGAACGTCGTGCTGGCCGAAGACGGCGACGTCGTCGACCTGTACCACGGCCAGGCCGCGGTCGTCGGCTCCGTGCCATGCGGCTACGTCTACGTCGATGGCGATTCCGTCGGCGAACTGACCGACGAAGAACTCGAGAAGCGCCGCATCCTCGGCACCGAAGGCTTCGTGTCCAGCTTCGTGGTCGTCGACACCGAAACCGCGGATGTCATCACCGGCCCGAAGATCTACCTCAACGCGGTCGCGGAAGACGAAAGCGAGTTCGACAAGGTCCGTCACCAGATCGTCGAGCAGCTGCAGGACGCGATGATGCAGGGCACGCGCGACACCTACAAGCTGCAGCAGATCATGCGACGCACGCTCGGCGGCTGGGTGGCACGACAGCTGCACCGCAAGCCGATGATCGTCCCCGTCGTCGCCGACATCGCGCAGGACGTGGATGACGCGATGGGACTGAACGCCGCGAAATAAGCCGTAAATTTACCATAAATTGAATCAAGGCGACGTGATCGGCACAACTGATCGCGCCGCCTTCTGTTACCAGAAAGAAGGAGTGACATGCCAGGAGCAAACCTCACCCGAATCGAAGCGGAAGAACGCAAAAGCATCATCGCCGCGCCAATCCATTACACGGTCAAGCTTGACCTGACCCGCGGAGCCAAGGATTTCGGCTCCGAAACCACCATCACCTTCGACGCGAAGCCGGGGGAGTCAAGCTTCCTTGACCTCATCGCCAACGAAGTCAGCGAGATCACCCTCAACGGCGAAACCCTCGACCCGGCCGAAGCATACGTGGACAGCCGCATCGAGCTGAAGGGCCTCAAGGAGCACAACGAGGTCACCGTCAAGGCGATGTGCCAGTACTCCAACACCGGCGAAGGCCTGCACCGCAGCGTCGACCCGTCCGACGGCAACGTCTACCTGTACACCCAGTTCGAAGTGCCGGACGCCCGCCGCGTCTACGCCGTGTTCGACCAGCCCGACCTGAAGGCCGTGTTCGACTTCTCCGTGCTCGCCGCCAAATCCTGGATCGTCACGTCCAACATGCCCACCTCCTCCGTGACCGACAACGAAACCGTCACCGAGGAAGGCACGCTCGGCGATCACGCCGCCGAAACCACCAAGCTGTGGGCGTTCGAACCGACCCCGACCATGAGCTCCTACCTCACCGCCATCTGCGCCGGACCGTACGCCGAATGGCACACCGAATACGCCAATGAGGACGGCCGCACCGTGCCGATGGCCATGTACTGCCGCCAGGCGCTCGCCAAGGCCTTCAGCAAGGACGTCGACTACCTGTTCGACATCACCAAGAAGGGCTTCGCCTTCTACGCCAAGACCTGGGGCGTGCCGTACCCGTACGCCAAGTTCGACCAGATCTACGTGCCGGAATACAACGCCGGCGCCATGGAGAACATCGGCATGGTCACCATCCGCGACCAGTACGTGTTCGAATCCAAGGTCACCGACGCCTACGCGGAACGCCGTGTGGTCACCGTGCTGCACGAGCTCGCCCACATGTGGTTCGGCGACTACGTGACCATGAAGTGGTGGAACGACCTGTGGCTCAACGAATCCTTCGCCGAGTTCACGTCCACCCTCGCCACCGCCGAAGCCACCGAATGGAAGGACGCCTGGGCAACCTTCAGCTCCGGCGAAAAGAGCTGGGCGCTGCGTCAGGACCAGCTGAGCACCACCCACCCGATCGTCGCCCCGATCAACGACCTCAACGACACCTACGTCAACTTCGACGGCATCACCTACGCCAAGGGCGCCTCCGTGCTGAAGCAGCTCGTGTACTACGTGGGCCGTGAGAAGTTCTTCAAGGGCATCAACAACTACCTCAACAAGCACGCCTACTCCAACGCCACCCTCGCCGACCTGCTCGCCGAACTGGAACTCACCTCCGGCCGCGACCTGAAGGCGTGGAGCGCCCAGTGGCTTGAGGAATCCGGCATCAACACCATCGCCACCGAAGTCGAAGAGAACGAGGACGGCACCATCAAGCGTCTCGCCCTGCGCCAGACCGCTCCGGCCGAGCATCCCGTGCTGCGCGCCCACCGTCTCGCCGTCGGCTTCTACAACGAGGATCCGGAAACCGGCAAGATCGTGCGCACCGACCGTTTCGAACTGGACGTCGACGGCGAACTGACGGTCGTCGATGCTGCCGCCGGCAAGGCACGTCCGTCGCTGATTCTGGTGAACGACGACGACCTGACCTACACGAAGCTGCGTTTCGACGACAAGAGCCTCGCATTCGCGACAAGCAACCTGTACCGCTTCGACGACGCGCTCGCCCGTTCCGTGCTCTGGCTCGCCCTGTGGGACATGACCCGCGACGGCGAACTGCCGGCACGCCAGTTCATCGACACCTCGCTGGCCGCGCTCGCCACCGAACACGAGTCCACCACCTTCCGTTACGCGCTGGCACAGGTCAGCACCACCGCATGGCATTACACCGCTCCGGCAGAGCGTGCCGAGATCGTGAAGCATGTGGCCGCCGAACTGTTCAAGCTGGCGGGTCAGGCCAAGGCCGGCTCCGACGAACAGTTCCAGCTCGTCACCGCCTACCTGGGCTACGGCGAGCCGGGCGACGAGGCGTTCGTCGCCAACGCGAAGGGCCTGCTCGACGGTTCCGTGGCATTCGACGGTCTGGAAATCGACAACAACTTCCGCTGGACCATCATCAACGCGCTGAGCACCGTCAACGCGATCGACCAGGCGGGAATCGACGCCGAACTGGCCAAGCGCGAAACCACCGAGAACCGTGAGTTCGCCTATGGCGCACGCGCCGTGGCCGGTACCGCCGAAGCGAAGGCATGGGCTTGGAACGAGGCCCTGCACAACGACGAGCTGACCAACATGCAGCTTGAGGCTGTGGCCGGTGGCTTCGCGGCCACCCCGCGCGCCGACTTGGCCGAACCGTACGCCGAGAAGTATTTCGAGGTCGCCGACTGGATTTGGGAGCACAAGACCTTCCACATGGCGGAAGCGCTGCTCGAAGGCCTGTATCCGGGCTATGCCGATCCGGCGAAGCTCGTGGAGCTGGGTGACGCCTGGCTCGCCTCCCATAAGGACGCGGACAACGCCTTGCAGCGTATTGTGCGTGGCAACGTCGAGGCTTCTCACCGCACGCTGAAAGTGCGCGACGTCAACGCCGCGCTCTGATAGCAGGGGCGACAGGAACGTTCCCGCTTAAGAGCCGTCATGTCGTCGCACGAATTTGATTTTGGAGGCATTTTTCAAAGTTGTGCGACAAGCGTGCCGGCTTTCATACCCTCTAACTCTTTTTTCGCTGGTTTTCAACGGAAAATGATAGTTAGGGGGTATTTCTTTATCAAGTGTTGCCGCACGACTTGATTTTCCGCCTTGAAATCAAAGTCGTGCGACACGAAAAGGGCATTGGGTAGTGCCCGAAGGTTTGCGCACTTAGGGTCGTGCCCGTCCATGGGACGATGAT
>ERZ772860.370-NODE-370-length-41206-cov-21.354669_pt1 | contig 41206 bp, 48 predicted proteins | sample MGYA00511342_ERZ772860 | MGnify/ENA primary metagenome ERZ772860 (study PRJEB29015, sample SAMEA2737665) | human gut metagenome | biome: human gut; feature: human-associated habitat; material: faeces | place: China | collected 2012 ... | reverse complement strand
AGCCAAGCGGTAAGGCAGAGGTCTGCAAAACCTTTATCCCCAGTTCGATTCTGGGTGTCGCCTCCATTTTTATTTCTTAAAAGGTGTTAAGTAGTTATGTCTGCCGCGGTGGCGGAACTGGCAGACGCAAGGGACTTAAAATCCCTCGGGTAGTGATACCCGTACCGGTTCGATTCCGGTCCGCGGCACCAAATAAGCGCAAACATTTTGCGTTGATAAGGTGATTTTCAGCACTTTATCGGTGATGGTTACATGGTCAACGAGCAAGTCTACAGCTTGTTGGACATAGTAACTATTTTTTTTCACAAAAATTTCATCTTTCATAGCTGCCAGTATGGCGGCTATTTTTTGTTTACTGAGAAGTTTTGCAGGTTTCACAGAAGTTTCACAAATAGATTTGTTAATTTCTCTGAGCTCTGCTTTGATTTGGTTCAGGCGCTGGCGATCGAATTCATCTGCGTTGCCTTCTTCAAAAATTTTGTAGAGGTTATTTAATTTTTTTTCGGCAACAGCTTTGCGCTGCAGCAGTGTAGCCTGGCTGCCTGCCTGTTCCTTCTGCTCTGCCTCATATGCATCTACGATAGCATCTGCAATCCTGCGCATGCCGCCAACGGTAAAGACAACGCGCTCCAGTATCTGCAGTACCCAGTGCTCTAAAATTTCTGCACGTATCATTTTTTGCGGGCATTTAGAGGTAGGAGTCTGTTCCTTGCGCGTGCATCCGTAATAACAGTAGCGCTTGCGGATGCGGTGGCCAACCATGGCGCTGCCGCAGTGGCCACAGAAAACCTTGCCGGACAGCAGGTATTTCTCCTTGGCGGTGTAGCTGGCTGCACGATGCCGGTTCCGGTCCATCTTGGCGCGGACGAGTGCCCAATCATCTTTACTGATGATGGCAGGGAAAGCATTTTCAATAGAAATAAAATCTTCCGGGCGCTCTGCAGCATGACTGTTGCGGCCGCCTTTTTTACGAGGTATTTTATTAAATGTATAGGTGCCGATATACTTCTCATTACAGAGAATATCATGCAGGCTGTTCTTGGCGAATGCTTTGCCGGCTTTGGTGGTATATCCTTTGGCGCTGAGCTCCCTGCAGATGGCAGCATAGCCATAACCATTAAGATACAGCTCAAATATCAGGCGTACGGCAGCTGCCTCCTGCTCATCGATGACATATTTTTTGTCCACAATCTTATACCCAAGAGGTGGACAACCTCCGTTAAAGAGTGCTTTGTAAGCGTTTTCATTGAGGCCCTTCTTAGTTTCCTTGGCCAGGTTACGCGAATAATAGGCTGCCATACCTACCATCATTGTTTCCATCATCTGGCCTTCCGGTGAAAGTGCATCGATGGGTTGGGCGGCGTATTCGTACCGGATACCCAGCTTCTCCAGCTTATCCTTAAAGGTAAAATAATTCAGCTCGTTGCGGCTGTTGCGGTCAATCTTATGGAAGATGATCACGTCAAATTTATCTTCCATAGCATCGGCCAGCATCTGATTGTAAGCGTCACGCTTGGTAACGTCGCGTCCACTCTTTGCTTCATCGGCGTATGTGTCGACAACGATGTAGCCTTTGTTTTTAGCGTAGGCCTTGCAGGCGCGGACCTGCGCGTCAATAGACTCTTCGCGCTGCATGTCCGAGGAAAAGCGCGCGTAGATAACTGCTCTTTGCATAGAGTCATCTCCTTTGATAAAATAGTAATGAGGTGTTTTGTATGGATTTTGTTATAATAACAGTGCTTTTGATATCTGCAATGGCAGCGTATAGCTATTGGAAAAAATCGAAGGAAAAAGATAAGGATATAGCCAGGCTTATAGCTCAAAACAGTTCTTTGTATGACCAGGCGAATAAAAGCAAAAAACAATTAGAGCAAGAGAAATTGAAGGTAATCAATGAGTACGGCAAGCTAAAAAGAGAGCTTGTCAGCCAATGTCAATTAGAGAAGGCCTTATTGATTAGCGAACACAACCAAGCATTACAAAATAATGAAAAAGAAAAAACAAAAGTAATAGATGAATATAGCCAGTTAAAAGCTAAGATTACAAGTGAATGTGAAGCTGAAAAAGCTAAGCTTACAAGTGACTATGAAGCTAAAAAGGCTAAGCTTATTTCCGAAAGTAATCAGTCAATAAAAGATTACGAGATTAAAAAAGCAGATTTAATCAGAGATTATATTCAAACAAGAGATAATGTAATGCATGAATACCACAAGGCTCTGGAAGAATTTGAGCAAGAAAAGCAAGAGGCCATAGCAGAACGTAAAAAAGCTATTGATGATTGTCGCAAACATGAGGAACAGTTAAAAAGACAACATGATTTTCAAAATCAGGTGTTGAATGAACGCGAGAATCAACTGGCTGAAAGAGAAAAGCTAATGAAGCTAAAGGTAAAAAGCATACCGGTATTAGCCAAGTATTTTTCTGATTTAGAATTTCAGAAGGATAGCATCAGAGAAGCGTATTTACTTCAGAAAGAGCGTCCTGCTGTAAAAGCGTCTGATGTTGTAAGTGAAATTCGCCGCGAAAAGCACACATTAAATTTAAGGCTTAAAGAAGCAGAGTATCTGGTAAAGTATTATGAACAAGCTGCTCCATGGCTGGCGGAAGCTGACGATGATTATATAGATCCGGAGTTAAATAAAACCGGCATCGAAGACTTTGACGAAAACAAAGATGCTGCCAGCTTCTGGCTTTCCAAAGATGAATTTACCCAGCTTACGAGTCAGGAAAAATATCAGTTAGCTTTAGAGCGATATAAAAAACGTGCTAAAACTAATGCTGAAATTGGACGTGACTATGAAAGATACGTCGGCTATCAATACGAAGCCAAAGGATACGCTGTAGAGTATCGAGGTATAGTAGATGGGTTTGAAGACAGAGGACGCGACCTGCTTTGCCATAAGGACGGCAAAACCTTAGTTGTTCAATGTAAATATTGGTCTAAGAAAAAGACGATACACGAAAACCATATCAACCAGCTATTTGGTACAACCTTAAAATATTTTCTCGAACAGCATCCAAGGGCAACATTCTATGATTTCTTTACTGCTTTAGAGAAACGGACAATAGCGCCGGTGTTTGTAACCTCAACGACATTATCCGAAACAGCTGCAGAGTTTGCTTCATCGCTCAATATAAGTGTCGCAGAAAATAAGAGCCTTGGCGATTACCCCATCATTAAATGCAATATCAATAGGAGTACTGGAGAAAAGATTTATCATCTTCCTTTTGACCAACAATATGATAGGGTTAAAATCACCGGCAAAGGCGAGTGCTATGCAATGACTATTGCAGAAGCAGAAGCCAAAGGATTTCGTAGAGCCAAGAAGTGGTTAGGCGAATAGGCAGCTGCTTAGATTGTTTCAGGAGTTAGCTTTATTATCCTAAATTCTGCTCTTCTTTGTCAGCGGACTGCTCTTGCTTATACAACATAAAATCAATCTGGTTATCAATAACCAACTTACCGTCAGCGTTAAGCTGGCGGTATTTTTTTATCATTGATTTTTCCTGATCGGTTAATTGAATTTCCGGTATTGGTGGTTCGGAAACACTTTGCATCAATAACTCGTTTATGGATACCCCTAAATAATTAGCTAGTTTTTCGACTTTATCCATACGCGGGTATTTCTTTCCATTTAACCAATCTGACACAGTAGCTTGTCGAAAACTTAAATCTTTAACTAAATCGCTTTGAGTTTTATTTCGCTTCTGCATAATGTTTTTTAGATTTTGAGCGAATTTTAATTTAATATCCTCTATTGGCATAAATATCACCTCGGTTATATTATACACAAAAGCGTAAAAAAATCAACATCATGCAGAAGAAATATCGCTTTAAGTATTGACACAACGCTTAAAGCGATATAGAATATAATCAAGGTGGTGATATAAAATGAGAGTAACATTAGAAGCTGCAAGAAGAAATGCGGGATTCAGTCAAAAAGAAGCTGCGAAAGAACTTAATATTTCTCGTGATAGCTTGCGCTTTTATGAGCAGTACAAGAAATCTCCCAGGATTGATTTAGCTATCAAGATGGCGCAACTTTACAGATGCACGTTAGGTGACATTATTTTTTTAAAAGAAAATATCGCTTAAAGCGATAAATGGCCGTTGCTACAATGAGCACATAACCGTAAGGAGGGAGAGAGGTGGAGGAAACAAAGATAGAAACTAATGGTATATGGAGAGGAAGCATCAGGGCAACAACTCCAGAAGGAACGCAGACATTTATGTCAGATGGCAATCGAAATTATACCGCAACTTTCTTCTGCAAAAGCAATGCTGTCAAGTTGGAGCTTGACAGCATTGAAGGAGACTTAACATTAAGCGTGCGCGGAATTAAAGATAGGGCATGAATTGAACTCTAATTGCGCAGGACAAGATTTGTTGTCACAAACAAAGTGGTGGCGCTTATAGTTGTTTAAATCACGGATACCGTTGGTGGCAGTATCTTCAAAGTAAACAGTCACTTGTTGCACTTGGCCACTACAAGGACATTTTTCATTAGTAAAAACTCTGGAATACATAATAAGTAATCACCTCCGTTCTGTAGCTACATTATAGCACTGAATGGCGAGGCGAAGGGAGGAGGGGAAGAAGATATTGGAAAAGGCAAAAAACGTTATTGAAATTAAGGTATGCGTTGATGGCATGGACGAGTTAAAAAAGTTCATTAAGAAAATGGAACAAGAGTATGGCAGCACCCATACTCTTGTGTACAAGGTCGATGTGTTCGATGTTAAGCGTCTTTAAAAGGGTCGTAGGGTTCAGATACGTCGATATGCTGCGGAGCATCTTCGTTGCGTTCCAGCATACTGATTATATCAAAATATGTTTGTACGGAACTCTGTGCAGTATCAATTTTGCCACTGCTGATGAGGGCAACAACAAAGTCTTTAGCTAATTCGCGTTTATTCATAATATCACCTCCGTTCTGTAATACATATTATAGCACTGGGAGGTGAAGGAAGGAGGGGAAGAAGATGATGCTTGATGCAAAACAAAAAGAAACCGTCGAGCAGATAGTAAAAATGCTGGACGGTTACAGAGCAGAAGAAATACAAAAGATTTTATATTGGGTTAATACATGTTGCGATTCTGGCTACGTTCTTCGCGCAGAAGCCGAAGCAGTGCAAGAACGTTTTCGTCAGTGCGAATAATCCTGCATTGTCTGTAGTCAACATCATAGAATACGCAGTCAAGGCAAGGCGGCTGCATAACGTTGGTGTTTTTCAAGCAATAAGGGCATAAGCGTTTAGCTCTAATATCCATAATATCACCTCCGTTCTGTAATACCTATTATAGCACGGAGCAAGGAAAAGGAAGTAAAAGCCATGATGATGATGAAAACCAAAAAGGTAAAACTGTACGGCGAGAAGCTGCGCAAACTGAATACAGCTATCCATGAGCGTGACGGCAACTGCTGCATCATCTGCGGCAGATACGTGGACCCGGGAGAAAAATTTCACCATGAGCCCTGCGGCGCACTGAAGAGTGATGAAATCTCCCAGGGCGTAACCTTGTGCTACGACTGCCATCAGGAACGTCACTGCGGCGCTGGCAGCAGAGTTGTAAAGGAACAAATCAAAGAATACCTGCAAGGGTTATATGGAGATGCATGAATATGAACAGACTTGAAGATTATGACTGCATCACGGAAAACGAGAAGGCAGTCAAGGATATGGACTGGTGGGCAGGCCCGTTTGGAAAGATGGCGCTGGAGATTGCCAAAGAACGTGGTCTGCTGGAAGAGGAGGAAGGCAAATGTGCAAAGCAAAGCGCATGACGTGCGCCGAACTGGAAGATAAGATTATTGACCATGCGAAGCGCTGTAAAAAATACAAGCCTAACGCAGAAATCAGAGAGCATGAAGCCAGCATGAAATACGAGCGCCTGATGCGTGAACGCCGGGCACAGCTGGCACGTGAAGCTGATGAAAGAATGAAGGCCAGCACTGCCTATGCACTGCGCTTCATCTTTAAGGAGAGATATAAAAATGGCCAATGAAAAAACTATTGTCTGGTATCGTCCAGGTAAACCGGTAAAGGCTGTGCGCGTTGAGCTTACTTTGGCCAATATGCAGAAGCTGGTGGGTGGCAAGATACAGATCGTACCGCTGGAAGCCAAAGGCAGCAGCCCTGAATATACGCTGATATGCAACGAAGACGGCAAGAACAAATATCACAATGACGCTTTGTTCCCTCTGCTGAACAATAATGGCAATATCGTAGACGTTATATTTGGCCCCTGCTTTATCGCTGGTAAGCTGATGACTGATGAGGACGGCGAAGAAACATTTATCGACTTGCTGCGTGAAGACTATCTGAGAATAGTCCGCCGCTTTGGGAAAGGAGCTGTGAAGAATGAGAAGAAGGAAACTGCGGAAACTGAGGCTGCTGACCTTAGGCAGCTTACTGCTTGCCGTAATATGCTTGCTAGACTACGGGCCCGCAAGAATGGTAAGTGCAGCTTATCAGATGGTTAAAGGACCGGAAGTCACTGAGATTGTTGTACCTTACCATGTATTGGAAGAAGGAGACACTTTGGAAGGAATCTGCTGCAGATTAAAAGATGAATACGGCGATAAGCGCGACTGGCGCGAAATTGCTTTTTATGTCTGCAAGGATAACAACAAGAAAGACGGCTGGGTATACCTCGGGGAAAAAATCAATGTGCGCCTGCATGTTCCGGTCGAAACAAAATAAAAAAGCCGCCTGCAAAAAGCGCAGACGGCATGGGGATGTATGAAGTTACCAGCATCCATACATCCCTATTTTAGCATATAAGAGTGATGAGAACAAGGAGGAAGAAAAATGTCTGTAGTAAACATGCCTATTGAGTACCTTGTGCCGCATCCTCAGAACCCAAGAAAAGACTTGGGCAATCTGGAGGAGCTGACAGCAAGCATTAAAGAGAATGGCATCTACCAGAACCTTACCGTAATCCCGGTCAACGAAGCTGTACCGGGTGAAGAACCTAAGTATATGGTGGTTATTGGCCACCGTCGCCTGGAAGCTGCGAAACGCGCCGGGCTGCAGGAAGTGCCGTGCGCTATCGTAAGAGGCATGTCGGAAACGCGGCAGCTGCAGACTATGCTGCTGGAGAATATGCAGCGTAGCGACCTGACGGTTTATGAGCAGGCTCAAGGCTTCCAACAGCTTCTGGATTTTGGCATGGATATCGAAGATATATCCCAACAGAGCGGCTTCAGTAAAAGCACTATCAGACGGCGTTTGGAAATAGCCAAGCTGGACCAGAACAAGCTGAAGGAGCTAAGCTCTACCCGCCAGCTTAGCCTGAAAGAGTTTGACGCGCTGGCAAAAATCAAAAACTTAGAAGCCAGAAATGAAGCAATGGAGAAGATTGGCACAAATGATTTTGCTTTGGCGGTAACGCGTGCTATGGATAAAGAAAAGATTGAAGCTGCTATGCCGGTGTTCCTGGCAGATATGGAACGTCTTGGTATTAAGAAATTTCCGGATAGTGCCAATAAATACAGCAGCAAATATAGACGCATTGGCAGTTTGGACCTCTATGAGTATGAGGTAACAAAAGATAAAATTCCCAAGAAAACAGCTGGGGTGTATTATGAGGCCAGCTATCCGAGAAACGTAGAATTTTATGTCAAGGAAACAAAAAAGAATAAGGCTAGAGAAAAAAGTGCTAAGGATATCGAAAAAGAAAAATGTATAAAGGAAGCATGGTTTAAAGTCGATGCTATGGCTGCAACACATTACGAGCTGCGCAAAGCATTCGTTGAAAATCTAAGAGGCACTACTAAGCAGCGCGAAGCTGTATATATGGGAGCATATAGTCTTATTGTATTACGCAGCATTGCATATATGTCTTGTGGTGACATAAGCAAAGAAGCCGGCGTAGATGATAAGTACTTCGACCCTCGGCGTGATGAGAAAGCAGTTAAACTGGCCTACGAAAGTTACGATAATACACAGCAGTGTATAGAGGTTATTTATAAGCTGTTTAATGATAACGAAAAAGAGTTTTATGCTAATGGTTACCGCGCGGGATATCCTGAATACAAGTTCAACCCAAGACTTGAGGCAATGTATCACTGGCTTACTAAGCTTGGCTATCAGATGAGCAGCGAAGAAAAGCTCATAGCTGCAGGTACGCACGAGATCTTCCAGCAAAATATTTTTGAGGGAGGCAATAGGTAGCATGAGTGAATACGGCAGATGCGATATCTGTGGCAAAAAATCTTTCCGGTTGAGAAGAAAGTATTATACTTATGGCTTTCCGTGTGAGTGCTGCGGGCGCAATGGACATTGTGAAGTCGTACGTTATTGCGAAAAATGCAAGCCGCAAGAACCTAAATGGACACGCGTGGTAATGGGCGCTGATGTGGCTGAAAAGCTGGGAATGCTATGGAAGGAGCAGCATAATGGACGCAGCAACAGATGAATTTACAATTAACCTGGCTATTACAATTATCGTTATGGTATGCGCGTTGGCGCTGTTAGGAGGAACAAATGATTAACAACAAGATTTATAATTACGTGAACCGGGCGCAGCTGGCCATCAATGACTGGCAATGCAGCGGCGAGATTTATTATCTGGAGCAGGCAAAGGCAGAGCTTGCCGAAGCTGTTCTCTTGGCTGATGAACTGGCCAAGGAAAAACCAGTTTTTCTTCAATATAGCGCAGAGGTGCAGGGCCGCGTTGTTTCTAGCTATTTGTGCGATACTCCGGAGGAAGCCTTGGAAGATATTCGCCCCGACCTTGCTGTGGGTGATTTGGTTATAGTCCTTAAACAAGAAGAATCCCAATGGCATCCTTATATTGATATGGATGATCTGATTGAAGAATTTATAAGCCAAGCAGATGATGAGGCTGGCGAAGGTGCAGAAGCATGGTGCGATTTTATTTCCGGTAATGCGCTGGCGCAGGCGAGAAAAGAGCTTGATGAACAGCTCAACGCTGTATTGGAAGCCTGGCTCAAAAAACATAAAGTTGATGCCGGCTGGTATGACAGAGCCGGCATTGAGGGAACGTATAGATTTTGTGGTGATAAGTTTATCCGCGTTGGCAAGGCTGGCAATGACGCAGCATTAGTGTCAAAAGTCCCTTGAAAAAAGGAGGCAGTTATGAAAAGAACCATTGGCAATAAGCTAAACGACTACAAACATTTGAAACCGCCCGGAAGCGAATTCTTGCCACGATTAGTAATGATTAGACGTACCGTAAATGTTGTTTTTAGAAGAGATAGATATGCGTGGCTCAGTTTAAAAAAATTGTTTGTGCAAAGAATGAAAGCAAAGCACCCGGAAGCCGTCAAAAAATGGCCAAAATCAAAAATTATTTAAAAAGTTGCAGGCAGGGGCAAAAGTCCTTTGTCAGAAAGGTTGGTGCTGAGGTATGAGCCAGCAGCGCAAAATGGAACGCAGAAAACAGAAGAAACTGAATCTGTTGGGCGGCGAAGAGCTCCTGCAGGTAAAGGCCGGAGCCAATGAACCCTTTGACATCAGCAAGGCCGGCTATAATGCTATCTATCAGGCGGGCTATGAAGCAGGTATGCAGGCAGAGCGTGATAAGATGATACCGTATTATGCCAAATACTTCACCCATCAGATACTGGCAGTCTGCTGCAAGATACTCATGGAGAACTATAGCGAAATCCATGTACGCCATACGAGATTGGAGAAATTCACTGAGCTTTACGCCCGCGGCCTTGAGATGCTGGGCGAAGATAAAACCACAGAGCAGTATCTTGAGTACATCGAACAATATGGATTACATATAAATTGGAAGGAGCCGGAGACATGAAGTTTATGATAACCTGCGAAGAAGCCTTAAAAAATATAAACAAAGGCAAGATGGGAATCTTTAATTTCGGCTATCAGGTGCTGGATGTACAACAGATAAAGTATGCTCAGCATCTGGCCTGCATGAGAAAAAGAAAGCTCAGAAGCTACCTGAGCAAACACAGAAGCTTGCGTGATAAGTGCTTCCTGGAAGCACGGAAGCTGCCGCGCTTCTGCAAGACAAAAAAATAACTATATACAATAGTAGAAATTGGGCAGGTGAAATACCTGCCCAAAGCTTGATAAAGCATATTAGTTGAGTGGCATATCAGTGCCGGGAAAAATAACAGCCAAAATAACTTAGGCAGAATGGAGCGGAAGAATGTATGTAAAACGGACATGGAGATGTGGCAAATGCATCGAAGTAGAAAAATACCAGACCTTCCGCTACAAGGGAAAGATGACAGTACGTGCTCCACAAAGCAATCCTACTCCGGAAGCTATGGCCAAGGTAAACGAGCGTAACAGCTACAAGAATCTTCGTCGTCTGCTTAATACTAATTTTGGCAAAGGTGACCTGCATTGTGTATTGACCTATGCTCCGGATAAAAGAGCAAGCAGCCAGCAGGAGGCAAAAAAAGATATTCAGAAATTCTGCCGCAACGTGAAACAGAAATGCAAGCGTCGCGGCTCAAATTTCAAATATGTGGCTGTAGCTGAATACGGTAAGCGCTCTATGCATTTTCATGTTGTTATCCATAACGGGCTGAAGCTGCAGGAGCTTGGCGATATGTGGCCGCATGGACGTATCCATGCAACGGAGCTGGACGGCAGCGGAGATTATGACAGGCTGGCCAGCTATCTTATCAAGCAGACCAACAAGACCTACAACGATCCGGAACGCAGAGTGTTTGCCAGACGTTATGTTACGAGCCGTAACCTTGAGCAGCCGGAGTGTAAGATTGAGAAAGTCAAGGCTGACAGCTGGCGTGAGACACCGTCTGCACCTAAAGGCTTTTATGTGCTGCAGGATACTGTCGTCCAGGACGTCAGCGAGATTACCGGATATCCGTATCAGTATTACCGTTGCCTGGCACTAGGTGGCGGGAAACCATTGAAAACAAAAAGACTACGCAGGTAGGCGTTTATATCAGCGGCGGAATCTGCCTCGGTAGTTATATACAAGCAAAAAAACGGACAGGCGCAAGAAGAAGTATATCCGCTGCTGCTATAAGCACGGGAAGGGGGAATCAGATTGCTGGTAAAGCACTGGCAGCGCGTCGCAGAGACACGCTTTAAGTATCAAAAAAAAATTCAGATGGCCGTGGATGAAGCGCGTGCCTGCAGGCATCCGCATGGGCTGAAGGACAAGCTGAAGCCTAATCCTACCCAGCAGGATGCACTCAAGGGAATGCTGCCGCTGAAAAAGGTTAGCGTATACATCGGACGTCGGAGCTATGAGCTTGTCATTGAGCAGCCGGAGGAGTGGCTGGCGGTGATAAGGGAGACGTATGCCTTATACAAAGACTCGCCTATTGGCCACGTCATGCACAAATACTATGACAACTACGAGAACAGGCACGTCCAGCCGGAGGTTATCAGTGGGCTGCAGGGAGTGAGCCGTCAGACGTTCTACGCCTGGCGCAATGAGTTTTTGAGTGACGCTGCTATTATTGCAGCGCAGCATGGAATAAAAAATTTTTAAGCATTGCCGTTTTGTACTTTACAAATCGGCGCTTTTGACGTGGTAAAATAGTATTGTGCAAAATAGCAAGTAAAAATAAAGGCCCTGACGGAGCGTTCCGCCGGGGTTATTTTTATGCCAAAAAGCAAAGGAGGTGAAGGCACTATGGCAGAGGTAAAAAAAGCAGTCAAAAAAGCTGTTAAAAATTCCGGTAAAAAAACTACCCCAAAAGCTGGTAAAAAAACCACGTCGGAAAAGCTCAGTCCGGCGCAGGAGAAATTTTGCCTGGAATACCGTAAGCATGAGGGTAACGGCACTGCTGCAGCCATAGCTGCCGGGTACAGTGAGAGGACCGCCGCACAGCAGGCTACCAGGTTGTTAAGAAATGTTAACATTCTGAAGCGCATAAAAGAGCTGGCAGATGACGCTATCAGAAAGCAGATTATCGGGCTGGATAAACGCGCTCTGGTGCTCAGTAAAATTGCCGAAGATGATGCTGCTGATGTGCAGGCCAGAATCAGGGCGATTGACGTTCTGAACAAAATGGATGGCGTGTATGTTTTCAAGACCGAGGTTAAGATTAGCGGCAATGTCAATGTGCTGCTGAAAAGGCGAAAGAAGGAGTAATGGGCCATGAAACCACAAATAAGCCAGGAAGACTACGATGCTTTAGTAGGCTATCTTGCTGAGTGCCAGCATGATCCGGAGCTTTTCGTAAAACTTTCTTTCCCATGGGGCGAACCTGATACTCCGCTGGAGAATAAGAAAGGGCCGGAACAGTGGCAGCTTGACATACTACGTGAAATAAAGGACGAAGTAAAAACTGCTGATGTTGCCATACGTGAAGCAGTAGCCAGTGGCCACGGCATTGGTAAGTCGGCGCTGGTGAGCTGGCTCATTCTTTGGGCGCTGGGTACCTGCTCGGATACGCGCGGCGTTGTTACCGCTAACACGGAAGCGCAGCTTCGCACTAAAACATGGGCAGAGCTTAACAAATGGTACAACATGTGGATAGCTAAACCATTGTTTGACTACACTGCGACAAGCATTTTCTGCAACGCTGACGGTAACGAAAAGACTTGGCGTATAGATGCAATTCCGTGGAGTGAAACAAATTCTGAAGCGTTTGCTGGCCTGCATAATCAGGGCAACAGAATTTTGATTATCTTTGACGAAGCATCAGCGATACATGACACTATCTGGGAAGTTACGGAAGGTGCCCTGACTGACGCAGACACAGAAATCATCTGGTGCTGCTTTGGCAACCCAACTCGTTCCAATGGCCGCTTTTATGATTGCTTTCACAAACACAGAAATTATTGGCACACTCGCAGGGTAGACAGCCGCAGCGTAAGCTTTTCTGATAAAAAGCAGATTGAAGCGTGGCGCGAAATTTACGGCGAGGACAGTGACTTCTTCAAGGTCCGCGTGCGCGGTGAGTTCCCTTCTGCCAGCGACAAGCAATATATCTCGCAGGCCATCGTGAATGAAGCACGGAAAAGAGTACTCAAGCCGTATCAGTATAATTTTGCTCCGGTTATCATTGGTGTAGACCCTGCGTGGACCGGTGCGGATAAAATCTGCGCATACCTGCGTCAGGGCAACTACAGTAAGCTGCTCTTTGAATATCCGAAGAATGATAATGACCTGCAGCTTGCCGGCAAGATTGCAGCACTGGAGGATGAGTACCATGCTGATGCAGTCTTTATCGACCTTGGCTATGGTACAGGTATCAAGAGTGCAGGCGATGCGTGGGGCAGGAATTGGACGCTGGTGTCATTTGGCAGCACAAAAGGTATACCGCCTAACTGCATCAACAAGCGAGCAGCTATGTGGCAGGATATGCGGCGCTGGCTTATGGATGGCGGTGCAATATCGGCCGATGACAACGTGCTGGCTGATGACCTCGTAGGACCGGAGCTTGCTCCGCGTGACGATGGCAGAGTGCAGCTGGAGAGCAAGGAGAGTATGAAAAAGCGCGGGCTTCCGTCTCCTAACAGGGCGGATGCATTGGCGCTGACCTTTGCTTTTCCGGTACTGAGCAGAAAACAGGAACATGAATACGCCTGGAGCGTCGATAATGGCGCGCAGGAAGAATATGATCCGTTTCATGGAATGTGGTAGGAGGTGAGACCATGGAAGAAATCATTATGCAGCTGCATGGCGGCGGTGGTGGTGGTGGCGGCGGAACGCAGATTAAGCAGAACGCACCCGGAAGCCAGAGCGCCGCAACTATTGACAGCGCGACTGAAGGACAGCGTGAATTGCTGCGTGAAAAGCTGGGTAAGGCAAGAGGCCGTAACTTTACCAACAAGACCGGCGGCAGCATGGTAGATACAATCAAGAAAGCATTGTTGGGTGAATAGCAATGTTTGAAGAAATCTATCGTGACTCAAAGCTGCTGAAGGATAAGCGCTTCGTTCTGGAGCAGATGTACCAGCGGCGCGCCTCGTTTGAACCGACGTGGCAACTTCTGTCCCGGTATATCGTTCCATATCGAGGACGCTTCCATGAGCGTGGCGGCAGCATTGACGGAGAGCGGCGTGACCGCTATCTCATCGACCCTTATCCGATGGATGCGGCAGGCAAGTGTGCTGCTGGCCTGCAGAGCGGACTGACGTCCCCGAGCCGTCCGTGGTTTGAGCTGTCTTTGGCTGACCAGGAAAAGGCTGAATATCATCCGGTACGCCAATGGCTAGATGATGTGCGTGACGTCATGATGGCCGTATATGCACGTGGCAACACCTACGCTATGCTGTACGATATCGAGGCTGAGCTGTGTCAGTTTGGCACGGCGGCGGCGCTGATGATGCAGGACTATGATACCGCGCTCTGGCATCGCAGCTACACCTGCGGCGAATACACCGGCGGTGTGGACGCAAGAGGCAGGCTTTATTCCTTTGGCAGGCGTTTTGAATTGACCGCTCCGCAGATGGTAGCGGAATTTGGTATTGATAACGTGAGCCTGGCCGTAAAGACTGCGTACAACAACAATGACCATACACAACGCTTTGAGGTTGAAATGCTCATCGTCAAAAACAATGAGTATAAGCCTGACCAATTAAAGCCCGGTAACTTCCCCTGGCAGAGCTTTTACTGGGAGCGTGGCAATCAGCAGCAGTTCCTGCGCATCAGCGGTTACAAGGAGCAGCCGTTTATTATGCCGCGTTGGACCAAGGTGGCCAACTGCGAATATGGTTATGGTCCTGGGCATAACGCATTGGGTAACTGTATGCAGCTGCAGCGTATCGAGAAAGCAAAGCTCCGCTGCATGGATAACGAGGCTGACCCGGCTATGATGTTTCCGGCAAGCCTGAAGAAAGTCAACCGCCAGCCTGGTGCAAACAACTTTATTCCCGATGGTACGCAGATGAACGCTTATCCGATGATACCGCCGGGAGCAAAGCGCTACGAAGGCATGATAGCCTTGAGCAATGATAAACGGCAGCAGATAAGCGCTACGTTCTATAATGACCTTATGGTAATGCTGACGCAGGCGCAGAACAATCCGCAGATGACTGCTAAGGAAGTCGCGGAACGTCACGAGGAGAAAATCCTTATGCTGGGGCCGGTGCTGGAGCAGTTCCATAATGAGGTGCTGGACCCGCTGACCTTGCGTACGTTTGGACTCTGTATGCGCAACGAGCTTTTCCCGCCTATGCCGGAAGAGATTACTGCAGATGAGCTGAAGGTTAATTTTGTGAGCCTCTTGGCGCAGGCGCAGAAGATGGTAAGCCTGCCGAGTGTACAGAATGTACTTGGTATGGTGGGTAACGTAGCAGGTATCTATCCTGAAGCTGCCGACATTATTAACATCGACAACGTAATCCGTGAGGTTGGCGTTATCAGCGGTACGCCTGAGAAAATCATGCGCAGCGAAGATGAGGTGCAGCAGCTCAGAGAGCAACGCCAGCAGGCACAGGAAGCACAGATGCAGCAGGCGCAGATGGCACAGGGCGCTGAGGCGGCCAAGACCGGTGCGGAAGCTGCAAGGCTTTTGAGTGAGGTGCCGGCCAATACGGATAATGCTCTGGATGATATGCTGAGCAGAATGGGGATGAGCTGATGGAAAAGCAAAGATTTGCTGAACTGCTCGTAAACGTCATGCAGACGCAGACGGGCAGGGAATTTATTTATGAGCTGCTTGACACCATGGAAGTGCATGTTCCTAACTATGTTGTCGGTAAAGGAAGTGTTATGGGGTATGAGATAGGCCGGCGTAGTGTCGGCGAAGAACTGCTCCGTATGCTGAGAGATGATACTGAGGAAGGCCTGCAGCTGGAGCTGCTGATGCGGCAGGAAGCGCGGGACCGTCCCAAAGAAAAACACAAAGATGAATTCTATGACCAATTTGAAGGAGGTAATGTTTAATGCGAAAGAAATGGTTGTTCTTTTTGGCTCCTGACGGCGGCGATGCTGGCGGCGGTGAAGGCGGAGCTGGTGGCGATGGCGGCACCGGTGGTGACGGTGGTGTTGCAGGTGGCAGTAAAAGTATCTTTGATAATCCTGATGGCGGCAATCCCCCTGGTGACGGTGGAGGCAATCCTGCTGGTGATGGCGGCGGCGCTGGCACAGTGCCGGAAAACTATGAGTTTAATCTGGGCGAAGGCCTTACAATCACCGATGAACAGAAAACAGCATTTACCGCCATAGCTAAGGATGCAAAGCTTTCACAGGCGCAGGCTGACAGCCTGCTGAAAATGCACAGCGAGATTATCAACGGCTATATGCACGAGGCGGAGGAAGCCATCGAAAAAAACATTGCTGAATGCCAAAAGCAAGGCCTGATTACAAAAGAAAACCTGGGCTTTGCGAAAGCCGCAGTAGATACCTTCGGCGGCAGTGAGGCGATGCAGGTATTGATTGATACCGGTGCTATCAATCATCCTGCTGTCTGCAAGCTCTTTGTAACTATCGGACAGCTTATCAGCGAAGATAAACCGGCAGATACTCATGTCGGCGGTGGCAAGGGAACCCCGCGGGCAGAAGATATCCTCTTCCCTAACAGCAAATACTAAAGGAGTGAATTAAATGGCACAAACCGGACTTTATAACAACACCGGCCTGGCGACTATGTATGATATTGCGCAGCAGTATCGCTCTGCAGGTAATGAAGCAGCGGCGCAGGTCGTAGAGCTGCAGGCCAAAACCAATCGTCTCTGGGAAGTATTCCCTATGAGAACCTGCAACAGCGGCAGCGTTGAAAAAGCGCTTATCAGAACCAGTCTGCCGGATGTTGCATGGCGTATTATTAACCGTGGCGTAGCGCCTACTAAATCCAGCACTGGCCAGGCAAGCTTTACTACCGGCGGTGTTGAGGCTATTGCACAGATTGATGAGCGACTGATGAAGCTCAACAAGAACAGCAATACCTATCGACTCAATGAAAACTATGCACATCAGGAAGCTATGAGCCAGAAGATGTCTACTACCTTCTTCTATGGTGATGAACAAATCAACCCTGCTGGCTTTACCGGCCTTGGCGCTTTCTACTATGATAAGGCCGGGCAGGATGAAATCTACGCCAATCAGATTGTTGACGCGGGCGGTACCGGTAACAATCTGACCTCCCTTTGGGTAGTGACCTTTGCACCTGATACTGTTTACGGCATCACTCCGGAAGGCGTTCCTGGTGGTTACAGCTATCGTGACAACGGACGTGTTAAAGTGAGAGATGAGAATAACCTTGAATACTGGGGCTATGAATCTCAGTACAACTGGGACGTAGGCCTCTGCGTACGTGACCCGCGCTATGTAGCACGTCTGGCCAACATTGATACTACCAATACCAGCAGCACTGACTTCATCGACAAACTGATTGAAGTATATGACTGCATTGAAAATCCTGACCATGGCCGTACTGTTATCCTCTGTAACCGTAAGGTGCAGACCATGATCAATATCATTGCACAGAAGAAAAACAATGTTAACCTTTCTCTGGAAGACTTCGGCGGCAAGCGTATTCAGCATTTCTGGGGCTCTCCCATCCTGCGTAATGATGCTATCCTGAGCACTGAATCTAAAGTGCCGGTAGAATAAGGAGGTAAGAACATGGCTGTAATGATTGATGCAAAGCTTATTCTTTGCGAAAATGTCGATACTGCAGCGACTGTCACCAGTAAGGCAATTGATATCGGCCGCAACAAATCTTTGAGACCGCTCTATGTTGATGTTAAACTGACTAAGGGCGTAACTGCCGGCCGCGTCAAAAGCGTAGAGCTGCAGACCAGCGCTGACGCAAACTTCTCTGCTCCTATCACTGAGATGGTGGTGACTATCGGCAAAACTGCCGAGCAGCAGAAGCATGCCTGCCAGCTGGCGCAATTCTTCGCGTCCATCCAACCGCAGGGCCGCTACGTCCGCGTAAAAATCACCGGTGATACTACCGCTCCGGCAGGCGGCAAGATTTGGGCATATCTGTCCCCGGATATTCAGGTGCCGGTATGAGATACAAAGTAATCCGCACCTGCTATTGGCAGCGCAGACTTTGGGAAAAGGGCGAAGTGGTGGAGCTGGGTGAGAATGTGCCGGAGCATTTCAAACCGCTTTATAATCCAGCTGAAAGATTGGCCCTGAACAAAAATGCTGACGAGCTTTCGGATGAAGAACTTACGAACGAAACGCCTTCCGACGAAGTGCTTTCGGATGAAGAAACTATGAACGAAGAACCTTCGGAAGAAACGTCTGGCAGCATGGAAAACCCGGATATCATGCCTTCTTCTTTGGAAGATATGAATGTTGGCCAACTGCAGAAGCTGGCACGTGCAAACGGCCTGGAGCCGCCGAAGAATGCAAAAAAACAAGAACTGATTTCCGCTCTGCGCGGAGAATAACATCGGGCCGGAGCTTATTCCGGCCTTTTGTTTTTTAGGAGGAAACCATGAACAACATTGAAATCTGTAACCTTGCGCTTGGCCGTATCGGCGTAGACGAAATCAACCGCATGGATGAGGCAAGCCAGCCTGCAAGAATCTGTACACGTTATTTCAATTTTACCCGTCAGAATGTATTGCGCCGCTTTCCTTGGACGTTCGCAACGAAGCGTGTGCAGCTGGCACTGCTTAATGAAACGGCACCTGATTATAAATACGTCTATCAATATCCTTCTGATGCTCTGGCGATACGCCTTATGTACAATGACAGCTTTGTTGGCCTGCCTAAAGATAATTACTTCCGCATTATGAACGGTAACGGCGGACGCAAGATATACAGTAATATCTCTAACGCCTACGTGGAATATACTGCAGACGTAAAGGACAGTGAAACCTTCGACAGCCAATTCATTGAAGCCTTCAGCTGGAAGCTGGCGGCGGAGATGGCGTTCGCTTTGACCGGTAACATGAACCTTGCGACAAATGCTATCCAGGCATACAATGCTTACTTTACGGAAGCAGCTGGCGAGGATGCTGCAGAAGACAATCAGGAAGAAGCTGTACAGGATAGACTGGCCAACGCCAGATGGGAGGGCTGACAATGGGACTGTATCAACTGAAGCCCAGCTTTGCCGGCGGTGAATTGTCGGACAGCATGTACGGCCGCGTCGATATCAACAAATATGATAGCGGCGCTGCCACGTTAAAAAACTTTACGGTGCAGCGTTATGGTGGCGTGCGTAACCGCAACGGCTTCCGGCATATTGGCGTAACCTATGGAGGCAAGCGTGCCTTCTATATCCCCTTTCTGTATAACACCAATGAAACCTATATCATAGAAGTCACTGCAGGGCATTGCCGCTTTCTGTACAACGGCCAATACATAGTAGAGGATAACGGAGAGCCTTATACAATAAGCAACAATCTTAATCCAGCCGACCTGCAGGGTATCTGCAAAATAAAATATACGCAGAGTGCTGACGTACTTTTTATCGTACATCCTGACCATTATCCTATGACGCTTACGCGCTACAGTACATATGACTGGCGTTGGGAACAGATGCCGATAACTGGCGGACCGTTTGAGGACAGCAATGGCTCTGCAGCAACAGAAGAAGAACAAATTACACAGGTGTACCGTTATGGCGCTGGAACATATGAACTGACACTGCCTGATACCGTAACTAACATTTCGGTGGAATTGGCTGGCGCTGGCGGCGGCGGGAGCGGAGCAGCATCTAGCATTGAGCAGTTTGTTTCTCCTGGTGGTGATGGTGGTGTTGGTGAATTGATAAAATTCACTGCAACTGTTGTTGCTGGAAAAAAATATACATTATCTGTTGGTGCAGGTGGCGTTGGTGGCAATGGAGCTATAAGCAATAAGTATTTCACAAAGAATACTTCGCAGGTTGGTGGCAATGGTGGTGAAAGTGTAGCATTTGGGAAAACAGCAAGAGGCGGACAGGGAGGCGGAAGCGCCGTGCAAAACGGAAGCGAAGGCCGTTCTGGCAGCAATGGAACTGGTTATATAGGTGGTGGCAGTGGTGGCACCAAGGGTACAGACAGAGCAAATCCAAACGGCAAAAGCGGAGGTGACGGGTTCTGTAATATTCGCTTCCGCTATGGCAGCAAGGCAGCGAAGATAACGGCCAGTGCGACGGAAGGCGAAGTCACGTTAACGGCCGATAAGGATATCTTTGAGAAAGATAACATTGGCAGCCTTATTGAGCTGACTCATTATAAAAAAAGCGAATACAAAAAAGGCAAACCTGATGCAACGGATGCGCTGCTGGTAAGCTGCCTGCCGGGCTCTAGCGTCTATGTAGAGAGCTTCGGCTTCTGGAAGGGAAACTTCTCGTTGGAAAAATATAACGAGAACAGCTCTATGTGGGAGCTTGTAAGAACTCAGGACGGCAATCACAGCCAGAACTACAACTTTACCGAAAAGAACGAAGAGGAATACATTGTCAGGTACAGGGTAACCTCAACAGAGTTTGATACAACCATCTGGAGCGGTGAGAATGAGAAGCAGACCGGTTACGTCACTGTGCAGAGCTTCGGCAATGATTATAGCGGTATTATAAAAATTACTGAGTACATCAGCGGTAAAAAGGTTAAAGGCAAGGTATTGCGCACGATTGGCAGTACAGACGCTACGCAAATCTGGGCTTTTTCTCCGTGGAGCAGGAGCAAGGGCTATCCGTCTGCAGCAGGCTTCTTTGAAGACCGCTTGGTATTTGCCGGCAGCACAAGATATCCGCAGACGTTCTGGAGCAGTAAGGTAGGAGATTATTATAATTTCGGAACATCAACACCTGTGGTAGACGATGATGCAGTAACGGCTACTCTAAACGGCGGCCAGATGAACGGCATCAAAGCCATGGTAGCATTTGGAGAGCTGATTCTGCTGACAAGCGGCGGCGAATATAAGGTAAGCGGTGGGCAGGGCAAAGCGCTGACGCCAAGCAATACCTTAAGTCAGGCGCAGGAATACCGCGGCATATCTGACGTATTGCCGGTAACTGTAGGCAGCAGAATTGTTTTTGCACAGCAGCAGGGAAACATCATCCGTGACTTGGCATACAGCTATGAGGCTGATAAATACACCGGCGATGACCTCAACCTCCTATGTTCTCATCTTTTTGATGGCCATAAAGTAGTAGCTATGACCTACCAGCAGACTCCGGACAGCATCATATGGTTTGTCCGAGACGATGGCCTGCTCTTGGGACTGACCTATATCAAGGAGCAGGATATCTACGCATGGCATAAGCACAGCATTAAGAATGCACGCTTTATTAATGTATGCTGCATTCCTGGCGGAGATAGTGACGAGCTTTATGCTGTAATAGAACGTAACGGTAAATACGAGAACGTTATGCTGGATAAGCGGAAAGATAACGATGTGCCGGAGGAACAATACTATGTTGATGATGGCATTACCGTGCGTGGCAGCGATATAAAAGAGGTAACTGGCCTGACGTGGCTGGAGGGTGAAACAGTGGCCATACTGGCAGATGGCAATGCGCTGCCGCAGCAGAAGGTTGAAAACGGCAAGATTACACTGAGCAAGAAACACGGCTACAGTGTTGTGCATGTAGGATTGCCTATTGATGCAGTCATAAAGACATTGCCGATAGAATTTCAGATGCAGGACGGCAGCTCCATCAGCCGCAAGAAGCGTATAGGCAATCTTGCTGTTCTCTTTAAAAACACGCGTGGCGGACTGTATGGTCTGAGTGAGGGAAAGCTTGATGAAATCAAATGGCGCGATACCGAAGCATACGGCCAACCTACAAAACTTTTCACCGGTAAGAAAAAAATCGTCCTGCCTGCTGCAGGCTGGGACGAAACGCAGCAGCTTATCATTAAGCAGGATGCGCCGCTGCCGATGACGGTATTGGCCATTGTGCCGGAGATTGTGCCGGGAGGATAATATGGCGGAATATACTTTTTCTCGTCCGTCTAATAGAGATATTGAATACGTGGCAGCTCATCTGCGGCAGGACAACAGGCAGGAGCTGGCGGCGCTGTATGGTGCTGGGCATGAGCTGGATGTTTTAAAAAGAAGCGTCAGATACAGCGAGCTGGTCGGATGCTTTTACATTGACGGCGTACCTGCAGCCATATATGGAGTAAGAAGCCCTGCTGCAATATGCTCAGTAAAGTGCGTCTGGCTGCTCATGACCGACGAAACATTGAAGCATAGGCTAGTAGTAGGGCGATATACCAAACGCTTTCTGAGGGCGATTGTGGCGGCCTATGGGCCTATGTCCAATAAGGTTGATGCTGGGAACGCAGAAATCCTGCGCTGGCTCAGATGGCTTGGCGCTGAGATATCGGAACCGGTGCAATGCGGAATCTACAACCTGCCGCACAGGGAATTTTATTTTGACGAAAGAATTTTAAAGGAGGGATAGCATGGGCGTAGGAGTAATGATTGGTGCAACTCTCTTGGGCGGTTATCTGCAGGGACGTGCAGCACGCCAGCAGGCCAACGCACAGGCGGCACAGGCGCAGGCAAATGCTGATATCGCCTATAACAATGCGCAGAAGCTGCAGGAGCAGGCCGAGAAGCAGGCGCAGAACAATGAAATCAACGAGGAAAACAAACGCCGCAGACTGCTGCAGCTGCAGGGGCAGCAGAGAGCCAACATCGGTGCGGCCGGAATCACGGCAAGTGGCAGTGCATTGGCGGCGATGGCAGACAGTCAGTTTAACCAGGAGCAGGAGCTTGCTTTTGAAAGATACAATGCACGTCAGCAGGTAGATAACATCTTCCAACAGAGTACGGACAATTTGAATCAGGGTGATGCCTATGCGTCGAGCGCCAGAGCCTACCGTAAGGCAGGCAAGCGCGCTATGATAAACAGCATGCTGCAGGCAGGACTGAGCGTAGCGTCTAATCTTTATACGGCCAAAAGCATGGGGGCGTTGAAAAGCTCAGCCGGCAAAAGTGCCGGCGTTGGGCTTAAAGACTACAAGGTTCCCGGATATACAGAGATGAAAGGGCTGCCGGCGCATACGTCTGGTGGGCTTTCAAGCTATAGTAATGATGGCTGGGCAAAAGCAAAGTGGTAAAAATGTCATTTTGTACTTTACAAATCGGCAAAGTATGTGTGTTAAAATGATAGTGCGGAAGGGAAGCCATTCTCCCATTTTCATCATACTCTCTAAAAATTAGCAACGTGGAAAGCATCTGAGGTCAAACCTTGGGTGCTTTTTGCGTATATTAGGAAAGGAGCAGAATATGGCAGTAATTGATGTTTACGAGAACCAGGCGAAGCTTGGTACGCCTGCAAGCCAGACAATCAGCATGCATCCTGACATGGGCGGACAGATGGCGCTGGCCAGGGCGAACACAGCTCTTACGAACACAGTAGTCGAAGGAGGGCAGAAGCTCTATGAGCAGATAGCCATTGCCGACGTGATGAAGGCCAACAATGATTACAATATGCAGATGAGCAGGCTGCAGAATGAGCTGCTGCAGAATAAGGAAGAGAACGCAAGGGATAACCTTACCAAGTACGAGGAAGGGCGCAAGAAGATTATCAATGGCATTATGCAAAAAGGACCGTCGACGTTGCGTGGCGTTCTGGGAAGCAAGGCCTTTTACAATACCATTGAGCGTGACTGGACCGGCCAGCGTGCTCAGATGGAACGTTATACCATGGGTGAGATGGAGAAGTACCAGGATACGCAGCTTAACAATCAATACAAATTAGCTTTGAAGGACGTAGCAGTAAACTGGCATAACAATGATGATCTGGACGCTGTTATGCGCCGCGGCGATTTTATGACTGCAGCAAGGTATGCCAACTATGGCCAGGAAAAGATTACTGAAGCAAGCAACAAATGGAAGGCTGCGGTAGCAGAGACGGCAGCGCAGGCTGCTATCAATTCAGACAGCAGCGAAGGATGGACGCGTGGCGGCGAGATACTGCAGGCCTACGGTTATCTTATGGACCCGCAGAAACGTATTCAGTATGACAAGATTATCAGTGCGAGGGAGAAAAGCAATAATCAGCTTAATACCTTTGCCGGCATTTATGCTAAGTATGGCAGTGATATAAACGGCGGTGTGCAGGCGCTCTTGTCTACGCAGACCGGTACGGCAGATATCGCCAAAGGTTTGGCATTTGCACAGGGAGAGGAAGGCAAGGCTTGGGGCAGCAATCAGTGCGCTAACTTTGTAAAAAAGTATATTCAGACGGCTGGCGGTGATTATGAAATTACCAGCAGTTTGGCTGACGGTACCTACCTTAACGCAGAACGTAAAGGGCTGACGTTTAATGACCGTAAACAATTAAGGGACGGAGATATTGTCTATTGGCAGGTAGATGGCAGCAAGTACGCTACGAGCGACAACCCGGATGATGTACATTCTGACACCAAGGCCTATAAGGGCATTACCCATGTCGGCATATACAATGCCAAGACCGGCAAGGTTATCCAGAGCGGTGAGCATGGAGTGAGTGAACTGGCTCTGGATGCTGCCGGATATCATACGGTAGGCTACAGCCATATCGGCGGCAGAGCTATGGACGCTACAGAGCGCGAAGAATTAAAAAAAGGTTATATGCAGTACGCGCTGCAGCAGGTGCAGCAGAAGCGTACAAGCACTAACCTTATGGTGGAAAGAGCTTCGGATGAAATGTTTGCTGCCTACAATAATGGCATACGCGACCCGGCGTATTTTGAAAACATGGCCAAACAGATAGCAGGCAACGATTATAGCGCCTATAAAACTTTGCATGCTGTAGCCAAAAGCTTTACATCTTCGGGCGTACACAAATTAACTGTAGGTGAGGCTATGGAAATAGAGGATGCCATAGACAAGGGCGGACTGTCGCAGGATGAGCTGATCCAGAAGTTGTCTGATGCAGGCTGCAGCACGGAAACAATTATGAAATACGTGCATATGAATAAGCAGGCGGCGAAAGCTGCAGCTAGGGGCGAAGGCAAGGCATCATTTGACTGGGACAGCGTTATGGAAGCCTTTTACAGCAAAATGGGCGGAAGAAATAAGGTGCCGGAAGCGTGGCGTCCAGGATTGAAGCGGTACGCCAAAAGAGCAATAAACGAATACATAGCTAAAGAAAACCGCACGCCTACCGTAGACTGGGTGATGGATATTATGGAGCAGGGACTGGTTAAGGGCGTTGGCGGTGTTACGATAGAAGGTGAACACTTCTGGAACAGTGATATATCATACAACATGGCACAGCTTGGCAACCATGATATCTATCATATCGGTAATGCAGACGACGGTTATGTCAATGTATGGTTTTATGGCAATGCTCAGCCGGTGCGCATGAGCAAGGCAGCGTTTAAGCAGACGATGGGAGATTAACATTATGGGAACTTTTAATTTCAGTAATATGCAAGGTGGCCAGCAGCAGGAAACACAGAACATTCCGCGTGAATTTCGTCCTGCTGTTGAGCAGGCAAAAATAGAACCGGTCGGCTCTTACAGTAACAACAAAACAGGATTCTGGGACGGAGTGAAGAATTTTTTCTCCAGCGCTGATGTTGATACCAGTGCCGGCTTTATTGATGAAACCGGAACATGGAACAATGGCACTAAACAGGAGCTTGCTAAATACTATCCTACACAAAAGAGTGCGGAAGAACTCGAAAAGGACAGACTAGGCTCTTTGTGGGACAGAACGTATAAAAAATATCATTACAGCAAAGACGATGTACTGCTTGAAGCAAAGAAAATCAGTGCGGCCACAAGCATTCCGGAAAATGCTATCCTGGCTAACGCTGATAATCTGGCCAACGCACGCAATGTATATAATTATCAGCAGAAGGCTATGGACCCGCAGGCAGTGTTTAAGGCCTACCCTGAGCTGAGTGAGCTGGCCAAGCTAAGTGATACCGACGCTGCTATTGCTCTGCATAACTTAAAGAACGTGCGCCAGACGCAGGGCATTATTGAAGCAGCTAAGACCGGCTGGGAGCTTGATAACCTGATGAGCGAGCGCGGCCGTATGGGCTACGCCGCTATGAACGGCAAGGAGCTGACGGATGCTGACATTGCACGTTTAGGAGAAATTGAAAAAGCACAGAAAAATTCCAAGGAGCTGCCGGGGCTTTTTGAGGACCCGATGAGTGCTATTGTCGGCGGCACAGTGCAGAGCGGCAAGATGATGCTGCGTAATGCTCTTAATGGCCAGAAAATGGGCGTATACGGCGCTGGCTTCGGCGCGCTTCTCGGCGGTATTGCCGGCGGCGGTGCAACGCTGGGTGCCGGTACTGCTGCAGGCGCGGCAGCAGGTGCCAAGATCGGTTATAGCGTCGGCAGCCGTATCGGTATGGCGCAGGATATGTATGACGAAATTGCCGGCAACAACTACCTTGATTATAAAGGTTATAAGGATAAGCAGGGCAGGCAGCTGCTGACAGATAATCAGGCGCGCAGCTATGCTGCTGTAGCGGCAGCGCTGGAAACAGGTATAGAATTCAGCAACGCAGATAAAATCCTAAGCGTCATCAAAGGCGGTGCAGGTGCGCAGAGCATCAAAGAAATTATCAGCAGTGCCAAAGACAGCACGGAGCTGCAGAGCCTGCTTGCCGCATATCTGCGTGACAGTGCAAAGAACATCGGAACAGTGGCCATCTCCGAGAGCGCGGAAGAAGGCGTGCAGGAGATGAGCAACAGAATTATTTCTGATGTTGCTGCAGCAAACAATCCGGGCGGTGATATCCCTACATATACGGCAAAGGATGTTATCGTTGGCGGGCTGGAGGCAAGCTGGCAGGCGCTGCCTGCGTCGATCGGCTTTGGCGCTGGTGCGCATGGAGCAAGCACGGTATCCTTTATGCGTCGTGCATTCGCGGCGCTGCAGCTGAAAAGCGAAGAACAGAAGGCTAACCTGCGTGATGCTAACGGTATATCTATGCTGAGAAGTCTTGCCGAGGATATCAAAAATAATGCTTTGTTTAAAAAAGCTCCGGAAGTATATAACGAGGTATTGAATAATCAGCTCAAAGGCACGGAGCTGGAAACTATTAACATAGATACAGAGTACGTCCTTAATCAGCAAGGCGGCTATGAGCTTTTGAAATCTGCAGCAAAGGCAGCAGGCATAGGCGAACAGTATCTTAAAGACATCATCGACACTAAGGCAGACTTGAAAATCAGTACAGCAGATTATGTATCTAAGCTGCTGCCGACTGAAATCGGTGCCCATCTGGAAGACTACATCACATTCAGCGATATCAGCGAATGCCTGGCACGCAACAGAGAATATGCCGGCAGGATGCGCCGCGAGATGGACCGCATATTGGCATATGAGAACCGCCAGCGTGAAGATGCTTTGAATACCTACCTTGATAATAACTTCCATACTCCGGAAACCCGTGAGATAGCAGAGGCAGTATTGCGCCGCTTCCCGGATAATCCTAAGGAAGGCGTAAAGGAAATCAGAAAATCGCTGCAGGCCAAGATTGACGAGCCGCTTAATCAGATTATCGAAGAGCTGGAAAAGGGTATGGGTAACGGCGTAGCTGTAGTAGAAATCCCGGAATATGATAATCAGATGCGTGGCCGTGGTATCAAGGTAAGCAATAATGACCCTTGGTATCAACGCTACTATAAAGAGAATAAGCATAAGCCCTCTAAGATGGAGCTGCGTGAGCTGGCGCGTGAGATTTGGACCGGCCACAACGAGTATGGACTCTTTGGCTGGGAAAACCGCACGCCGGAAGATAACCAATGGTATGAGAATAACAAGGCATCCATGGAAGCAACGGAAGAAGCCATCCGCAGATTGGATGCGCTGACGCCTGCTCTGGAAGAAATAGATCCGGGCGAACTCTCTATTACTGAAGGCCTGAGCGAAGAAGGCTTTGAGGTATATCGTAAGCTGCGTGGCAAGCTGGAAGGCGCTGAAAGCAAAGAAGTGCGGCAGGCAGCACAGATGAGTGCTATCCTTGCCGCACGAATGGCAGACCGTATGGCTGAGCTGCATAGACAGGTTGGCCATACTAAATACACTGCGCTTGATTATGCGCGTAGTATTGGGCTTATCAGAAGTGAAAGTGAAGCTGCTGAGCAGAAGTTTAATCAGAAAAGCATAAATACTGTACATATAGGAACTGAAACTTATGTACAGAGACCAGCGGAAGAAGTATTAAAGAATTACTATAATTTAGTCAATCAAGAACCATACATAATAGTACAGGTTATAGAGGGGGGCGATTTTTCCTCTCGCAAAAAAAATGCGGGAATGATATTTAATAAATTATATAAAAGCAATGATGGAGAGCATGTTATTGTTAAAAATAAATACAATGAGAATATAGCCATTCCTCGCACTGCGTTTAAGGAAATGGCTGGACATGCAAAAAAAGCAAATTTATTTGAACTTGTGCCGTATATAGAAGAACTTTTGAAAAAATCAAGTTATCTGCATACAAGACTTCCTGACCCGAAACGAGAAAAAAGAATGAAGCCAGATGTTGAAGAATACAGGATGTACGCAAGGAAGGTACAAATTAATGGCACTGAATATTATGCTAAAATTATTATAAGAAAGGAGAAATCGCAAAAACTATTCCTTCATGATATAGATATTAATAAAATAAAAAATGAGGTTAGTGGCTCTGGAAATGGTGGTGCTGATTACAGCTCAGCGTCAAAACCAGACAAACTAACCTCTGTTGTAAATAGTATACCATGGTGGCTTAATGAAGTCAAGACTAAGTTAATTTTGGTAAATAAAGTTCAACAAGATGATAATACGTTAGACCAAAAAGCATGGCATGGCACACCCTACAACTTTGAACGCTTTGACATTGGTAAGATTGGCGCTGGCGTTGGGGACCAGGTACACGGCTGGGGCTTGTATTTTGCTAAGGACAGAAGAATATCAGAAGCATATAAGGAGGTATTGAGCGCTGATACTGGTGTGGTAATTGTCGATGGCGTGACGTATAAAATTGATGAAGAGGGCGATTGGGTTACTGCCTCAGGAAAGAAAATAACTAACAACAATCCTTTGACTTTTATTCTGGATACCTTTGATGCTATAGAAGATAGCAAGAGCAAGGAGAATGCAATAAAAAGTTTAAAGAGCAGAATTGCTGGTACTAAAAGGACGGCTAATACGGAAAAGTATATTGCCGAATTAGAAGAAGCAATAAACATTCTTGAAAAAGCGGATGTTAAGTATGAAAATACTTCACGTTTGTTAAAGGTGGAAGTTCCCGAAAACGATGTATTGCTAGACGAGCAAAAGACTTTCACAAATCAAAACAAAAATGTACAAGCGCTTTTGAAAAATACTATAGAATCTTTGGATGATGCGCGGTCAATGAAGTTCTGGGAAAATCTGCTGAACTTTAAATTAAGAGTTTTTGATAATGCTGGCAAGGTTCAGTTTAAGATTGATGGCTTCAATAAATTAGCAGATGGCATTGGTAAGATTTTAGAGAGTAATTCTAATACATTTGGCTATAGAACGCTTGCAAGAAGCTTGGAAAGATACGGATATAGCAAAGAAGAAATCGAAAAGCTAAAGTCAGATGGCGAATATCGTAATCAGGAACAAGAGAAGCTCAGAAGCCAGGCTGCTGCTTTAGAAGAAGAATTAGAGCGTGCCAAAGCAGAAGATGCTGCTGCAAAAGAGGAGGTTATCAATCAGGCAAAAGCTGATATTTCCGGTACTTTGGGGGGAATGTTTTCCGGCAACAAGATTTACGATGCTCTGGCGAAGGCTATGGGCGAAGAGGATTATAATTGGCGTGGTGCGTCTGAGCTGCTTAATGAGCACGGAATTAAAGGCATAGCTTACGAAGGTATGAAAGACGGCCGCTGCTTTGTCGTCTTCGATGATAAGAGCATTGATATTATAGAGCGCTACAACCAAGCAGCTGGCGAACGTGCTATGACTGCCAACATGGAGAAGCTGAAGGAAGCAAAAGAAATGCTGGCCAAAGATGCAGATATGAAAACTATCTACCAAAAGACCGGCTGGCATCGTGGCGCTGATGGCAAGTGGCGTTTTGAAATTCCTGATAATCTGGATAAAATTAACCTTGAGGAATTGAGGGACAATGAAACAGTTACGCTTGGTCGCATCTATGATAATCCTGCGTTGTATGAAGCTTATCCGTGGTTAGCAAATCTTGAAGTCACTACAGAATTTATGAATTATAACACAGGTGGCTATGCTATAGGCAAAAGAAAAATAGTGCTCAATAGAGGACTAACTGGAGTAAATCCTTTGAAAGCAAGAGAAAGAGAGGAACTGTTGTGGGCAACGCGGGGAGACAGCGACGCAAAAAGCAGTGTAATAAAAGCTTTCGATGATATTGCGAAAGGAGTTTTACCAGAAGACAGTGTTATCGAAAAAATAGCTACAAAGCTAGAAAATAGTTACTTTGGTGTTGATGATGTACCTGATCCTTTTTCCAATGAAGAATTTAATTCTCAAAAATCATATTCCTTGGAAGAAAAGAAAAGAATGTTGAAAGAACAATTTCAATCTGTTTTGGAAGGTGCCCGCCCTATTGAATCTCAGAAAGAAACGCTCATCCATGAAATCCAGCATATCATACAGAATGCAGAAGGCTTTGCTGGCGGCGGCAGCCCGGCCAGAGTCAATGAACAGATGAAGCGTCAGCTGCAGAAGTACGATGAAGAAATAGAGCGCCTGCATCCTAAAGGTAAAGAATATGTTACGGCTATGCTCGAATATGACATAGCTGACTTTGAACATGACACCGGTGAAATTTCCGATGAGGCTTTTACTGATATCAAAAATAAGGTTAAAGAGCTGGAAGACCAGATACCTGAAGAAAAAGTAAAGCGCCTGCAGGAAATCAAGGAGCTGCAGACAGATTTGCAATGGCAAGCTGAAGATGAAAGCTCTGGCGATTATGAAAAATACTTCCGTCTGCATGGAGAGCAGGAAGCCAGAGTAGCATCAATGAAAGCACGGCTCTATACCATGGGTGCAAGCCAGGAAAGAATTGATAACGAAGTGCTGAACGCTATCGATAATCCTATCATTGTATTTGGCGGCAGAAGCTACAGCATGGACTCTGATCAGCGCGGCTTATGGCAGCTCAAAGGCCAGACTGCCTTTAAAACTACCGGCGAGAAGATTATTTCTCTGTTCAAGGCTGCAGACCAGTCAACCTTTATGCATGAAATGGCTCATATCTATCTGCATGATATGCTGGCGCTGGCAGAATTACCGAATGCTCCGAAGCAACTGCTGGATGATGTGGCCACGATTAACCAGTGGGCAGCGTGGAATGATACACAATTTGTCAAAGAGTACAAAGGCACTGCTATGGAGAGTGAGTTTAAAAAGCTAAACGAGCAGATGAAAACAGCAGTTGCCCAAGGCTCCGTTGAAATTGAAGGCAAGACAATGACCTTGGAACAGATGCAGCGGCTCTGGATGCAGGAACGCTTTGCCCGCGGCTTTGAAAACTATCTGAAGAGCGGTGAAGCGCCTACAGAAGCAACGCGCAGTATCTTCCGGCGCTTCAAACAGTGGCTGACTAAAATTTACCGTGCATTCAGCCAGATTGGCGGTGCTCCGTCCAAAGAGGTTAAAGCAGTTATGGACCGCATGATTGCCAGTGAAGATGAAATCGACATTGCTATGAGAAAAAAAGGCGTGGATGATTTTGCCGAAAGCGGTGGTATGGACTATCTGGAGGGAAGCACGAAGGACGTATATCGCCGTATGGTAGAGCGCGCCAAGGCTGATGCTGAGGAAAAGGTGCTCAAGATAGCACTGAAGGACGTCAAGGAAGATTACCGGCAGCAGGAAAAGGAACTGTTTGAGCGTGAGGAAGCGGAATACCGTGAAAAGCTGGCCGCAGAACCGGTGTTTATTATCCAGGAGCATATTAAGAATAACCCTAATATGAGCACGTCCGTTATCTGCGAAACACTGGGCATGAATGTGGAGGATTACGTTAAGCAGCTTAAAGAGTATGGTGGCAGCTTGGATACTGCAGTAGAAGCTCATATGAAAGAATTTAAGGAAGGGATAGATAACAGCGGCATAGATGCTCAGTATTTCCGTGAACGTGCGGAAGAAGTGGTGCAGGAGAGCAAATACCGTAAGCTGGCCACGGCGATGGAGCTGGAAGCGTTTGAGCGCATTGCCAAAAAGCAGCGTAACCTGACTACCAGAATAGAGGCCGAAGGCAAGAATGATACTGCAGAAAAAGGCGTCATTAAGACGGTAGACAAGATGACCAGACAGAGCAAGCAGATAGAAGAGCTTACTGCAGAAACAAAGGAACTGAAGCAGGATAAGCGCGAGCTGCTTGCTAATGTGCGTGGCCTGCGTGATGCAGCGCTTCGTCATTACAAGGACTATGTGCAATTCGTCGAGATGAAGCTGGAGGTTATGCCTATTGAGGACGCCAATAACTACCAGATGTGGCGCAGAAAGTCGGCGCAGGCGCAGTACAATTCTGAGCAGTCTCTTATCAAAGGCAACTGGGATAAGGCCGTCAAATACAAACAGGCTCAGCTGATCTATGACATGTTTGCTGATAGAGCTGTCCGCAATACCAAGCAGATCAAGAAGATTGAAGATGGCCTGAAGCGTAAGCAGCAGACTATCAGCAAGGCGAAGAACATATCTGCAGATGAACGTTATGCGTATAATCATCTTATGTATGTGTTTGGCTTTTCTGACGCAGATGCACCGGTACCGCCGCATTATGAGGGCATCATGGAGGTATTGATGAAAGCAGACGCTACAAGGGAAGAAGGCGGCCTTATGCTGGAGTCTCCGTTCTTCGGACCAGATGGCCAGACAAATCTCCCTGAATGGTTCCTGCAGGCGGCGATGAACAGCAATAAACGTAAAGCAGGGCATAAGGATTTGAGCAATATGCAGGTTGATTTGGTGGCACAGGTTATGCATATTATCTATAAGCGCGGCATGGATAATATGAAGCTGGCTACGATTAAAACCAAGGACGGCAGAACCCTGACTGTTGACGAAGCAGTTGCTGAGATTGAAGGGCAAGTGCGCCAGCGTATGGTGGAGCGCGCTAACGCTGACCCGACTGGTGCCAATAAAAACAGATGGCAGGATGACGCTGCAAACTTTATAGACCAGGCTGACAGGTTACTGATTAAGCCGGAGATGGAGCTGAAAAAGCTGGGTGATGTGGCGCTGCGGTATATCTACGACCCGCTGAAGGAAGCTGCAGACAAAGAGCTGAAGATGGCCGTGAATATGCAGAACAAATTAAAAGGACTGTTTGGTGCCTACTCTCCCGAGGAACTGGCAGATATGCGTAACAAACGCCGCTATAAATTTGGCTCATCGGTTATTACCAAGGAGCAGGCCATTATGATTGCGCTTAACTGGGGCACTGAAACGAACCAGCAGCGCGTTCTAGACGGCTATCACGTCAATGTAGCGCAGGTTAAAAATGTGCTGCAGTATCTGGATGAGCGCGACTGGAACCTCGTCAACAGTATCTGGAAGCTCTACGATATACATTGGGACCAGATAAGAGAGATTGAAGCACGCATGACCGGTGCCGTGCTGCAGAAGCAGGAAGCCAAAGGCTTTGTTGTTGTCGGACAGGACAGAAAAATCTATACCTTAGATGGTGGCTACTTCCCTATTAAATACGACCTGCGGGATTTGCGTACGCAGGAGCAGGCTGATGCTGCACAGCAATCGGCAATGAGCAATATTGCAATGTCTTTAGGCAAGGGCTTTCTGAAAGAACGTACTCAGCATAAGGTTGAGCGCAGGCTGGATCTTAGGTTTGAAGTTATCAGCGGCAGCATTACTGACGTTATTCATCTGGTGGCATTCCGTGAACCGGTACGCGACGTGCGCCGCATTGTACTCAATGAGAATTTCAAAAACCTTGTCTACAATTACCTCGGCCAGAACGCTTACAAAAATCTGAAAAAGTGGACCAGCGATTGTTGGGCGGAAGAACCGATACCGAGGACGGCCTACGAAAAGGGCATGGCCAAGCTGCGTAACGCTCAGACAATGGGAACAATGGGCTTCAGGGTAACAACGGCGCTTCTGAATATCGCTAACGCTCCGAGCGTAGCTCATTATATGGGGGCTGCTGAGCTGCTGCACTCGCTCAAAAAGTTTTACAGTGCCCCGCGTCAGTATACGGATTTCGTTTTCCAACGTTCTGTATTTATGGCGGAACGTGCGGAAACCATGGATGCCAGCATCCATGATGCGCTGAAAGGCCCTAATATTTTGGATGGTATTCCGGGCATTGGTAAGGCTGGCGAGGCTATCAAAAACAACGCGTTTAAGATGATAACCTGGACGGATCTGATGCTGGCGTTGCCGCTTTGGCAACACGAATATGAAAAGACCTACAATGCAGAGGTGGATGCCGGGCGTTCACCGCAGCAGGCGAGGGAAGCAGGCGTAAATGCCGGCGATGCTGCAGTGCGCTGGTGCTTCGGCTCCGGCCGTACGGTAGATAAAGCTGCCATCCAACGTAAGGGCAGCGAGCTGATGAAGCAGCTCACTATGTACTACAGCTATAACTCTACAGTCTATAATGCTCTCAATTATAAATTATGGGAAGCAAAGGTAGGCTACAAGAAGGCTGTAGCGGCAAGCGCAAAGAATAAAAGCATGGCTCTGATGAAAGCTGTAGCTCATGCTGGCGATGCGCTGCTGATGTGGGTACTTCTGCCGGCGGTTATCTCAGCGATGCTGCGTGCTGGCGCAAGCGGTGACGATGATGACTGGAAGATTGAAAAGCTTATCAAGAGCATAGGGCAGGAATCTCTTACAGGCATTGTCGGTGGCATACCGGTGCTGCGTGATGCTGTACCTTACTTTATGGCCAAGGTATTTGACGAGCATCAATTCGCTCCAAAAATTCCTATCCAAAATACCATTGAACAGACAAACAGAGTTATCCAAAGCGCTGTCAGTGACAAGAAAACTATCAGCGATACGCTGCGGGAGATGGGCAAGCTGACAAGCCAGGTTACCGGAGCGCCCAGCACGTTAATAGATAGCTTTACAACAACGCTGCAGTATCTGGAAAGCGGCTTCGATGAAAGCGTTGCGGATTATCTGCGCGCCTTGATTTTTGATAAAAAGCTGAAGAAAAATCAAAAATAGTCATTTTGTACTTTACAAAACGGCCTGAAAGCCGTGGTAAAATATTATTGTCAATAAGTATGCAAAAAGCCCTGGCTGATGCCGGGGCTTTTGCGTTATGGAAAGGAGCAGAACATGACAGTACAGAAAGACGTTACTAAAAACATATATGTTGGTAACGGCTCAACGAGGACATTTCCGTTTACCTTTGAGTGTCCTGCAGAGCATCCGGAATATATTAAGGTATATCTGATGCAGGATGATGGCACGGCGCTTGCCACAAGCGATTATCAGCTGGACATGGATGCAAGGCAGATAACATATCCTAGTATCGGAGCAGCTTTGCCGGAAGGCAAGAAGCTGGTTATCATGCGCGAGCTGCCGCTGCAACAGATGATGAATCTTGTCAACAACGGGCCGTACTTCGCGGAAGATGTGGAGCTGGCGTTTGATGAAAACGTAATGGCTATGCAGCAGATAGCCGAGAAGCTTAACCGCAGTATTATCATGAGTGTGGATATAGATGGTGATGCTTTTGTCAATGAAGTGCCGTTCGAGGCCGGCAAATCTTTCCGCATAGCCGACGATGGGAAGAGTATTGTACTGACGGAGGACCCGGCAAGAGTGCTGCCATTAGTTCAAGAGGCTTATGCGCAGGCTCAGGCACAAGCGCAGAGTGCATATGCGAGTGCAGTTGCAGCGGCGAAGAGTGAAGATAGTGCTGCTTCATCAGCAAGCGAAGCCGATAACAGTGCGCAGTCTGCGAGCGTGTCTGCTGCAAGTGCTGTGGAAAGCGCAAGGTTAGCAGAGGGTTACAAAACAGCAGCAGAAACTGCTAAGAGCAATGCGTCCCTTTATGCTGCCAACGCTAAGACCTCTGCTGATAATGCAACTGCTAGTAAAGAAGCGGCTCAATCTGCTGCTACTACTGCTAGTAACTTTGCGTCTGCTGCAAGAAACAGCGCAGGTGAAGCAAAGACCTACAAGGACAATGCAAAAACCTACATGGACAATGCTAAGAATTATAGTGAGAACGTTAATGTGTTTATTCCTAGTGTATCTGCTGCTGGTGTATTGAGCTGGACTAATAAAGCAGGCTTGGTGAATCCTGCGAGCGTGAATATCAAAGGTGTAAAAGGTGACAAAGGCGATAAAGGTGATACCGGTGCACAAGGCTTACAAGGTGATAAAGGTGACAAAGGCGATAAAGGTGATACCGGTGCACAAGGCTTAAAAGGTGATAAAGGTGACACTGGTGCCGCTGGTGCTCCCGGTGCTGCTGCTTCTATCCGTATTGGTAATGTTGTAACTGGCGCACCCGGTACTGACGTAGTTGTTACCAATAGCGGTACTTCATCTGCTGCTATCTTGAACTTCCAAATTCCTAGGGGTACTCCCGGTGCTGACGGCGGTGTTACTGTTGATGAAGAACTATCAAGTACAAGCACTAACCCTGTCCAAAATAAAGCTATCTATAATGCACTGCTGAATAAAGTCGGGACTGATATTTTTTCTGGTTTTGCCTTAATGGGTGCAACAGCTCCAATAAGGTGGAGGCAAGGTTCGCAGGTTGTAGGTTCACTTACTGCGAGTAATTATACAGGAACTGCATTACGTGCAACACAGGACAGTGATGGTAATATAATTAATACTACCTATGCAAAGAAATCTGATATAAGTGGCATGGTTAAAAGTGTAAATAATATTAAACCAGACAGCAATGGTAATGTATCTATTACTGTATCTGGTGGTGGCGCTAATGTTACTGTTGATACTGCGTTATCTGCAACCTCTACGAACCCTGTACAGAACAGGGTTATCAAAGAAGCCTTAGATGGTAAATTGAGTAAAACTGAAATAGCAGCAGCAGCTCTCAAAGATAGTGATGGTAACATTATCTCCACAACCTACGCTAAGAAAACCGATATTAGTGGTGTTGTTAAGAGTGTTAATGGTACAAAGCCCGACGCTAGTGGTAACGTAACTGTTGCTGTTAGCGGTGGTGGTGGCGTTAGCACGTCTGTGGCTAATAATTGGACGGCACAGCAAACCTTCCAACGCTTAAAATTCAATTTTGAAAGTTTTACCACATCACGCATCAGCAGCACATACGATAGCCCTAGCACGTCTGTAGCAACCTACAATGTAACAGGTGCGCTTACGCTGGATATGTCCACGTTGGCGGGAATGATAAGCAATGGTGATACGTCAATATTTACTGCCTACATTGTGTCTAATGGCTCTTACGCATTGAGCATTACTAATGCAGGCACTCTTAAATATGCAGGTAGTGCTGCGGATTTAGCGATAACAGCCAGCGGTCTACTTTTAAATGTCTTTTTAACAAAGAACAGTAGTGGCGTTATGACCAGCATTGCGCAGGCAACAAAATTATCGTGAGGTGCTTAAATGGGATTGAATAGATTAATGATGGGTAAAAAACCTTCATCTAGTGGCGGTGGCACTACAGGAGATAATGCATTTGTGATGACAATGGGACAAGCAAGTTCACAATATGGCTACAGCCGTTTTAATAAGGCTACTTATGGTGAAGTCGAAGGTAATGTGAAACACGATGGCAAGGCTGTTACTCTTGTTATGTTAAGTTATAGTAGTGGTTGGCTTGACTTCATATTTAAGGTTGAGGGTGTCACTTTTGTTGAATACAATGTCACTGTTAAAGTGACATCGGTGGAATCAAATACGGTTGTGACTATTGAGTTTCCAAATATGCAGTATAAGAGCTATATTCCCGGCTTTTATGACTATACAAATAATTTACCTTCGGGAGTTGCTACTATGTTTAATGGTAAAAACGTAGGCAAAAAGTACAGAGTCGAAATAATCTTTAATTAAGGTGGTGATTTGATGAATACAACCTATACATATAAAGAACAGGTCTACCCTAGCTTATACGAGCTATCCGAGGCGTTAGGCAAAGACGGCATTTTCATTCCGCTGTCTATAAGTGATGAAGCCTTGGCAGAATTAGGCGTAACTGTTATGTATGAAGAAGAGCCGATTGAAAATATCCGCGCTCGCAAAATCTTGGAGTTGAAGCGTCAGCGTGATACTGCAGAGGTAGAGCCTATTGCTTATAATGGGCACCTCTATGATTACGATGAGAAAGCTCGTGACCGCATCAGCGCAGCAATTATTGCGTTGGAACTGCAAGGCGAGGGAGCTACAATAGAGTGGACCACGGCAGATAATGCCGATACGCCAGTAACTGCTAACGATTTAAAGATGATTATTGCTGCCGTGGCGGTGCGCTCAAACAAACTGCATACTGCTTACCGTGTATCGAAAGAAAAAGTTGAGGCAGCAACTACGGCAGCAGATGTAGAAACTGTGATATTTAAAGTTTAATTATAGGGGGTAGCAGATGATAGAACACTCTTTAGATGCGGCGTTGAGTTCCGTGATCAACGTTGTATCTGGTGGCGTAATTACGTTGCTAATCACGATGTATCGCGCTAAGAAAAAAGAAAACGATGCTTTAAAAGCTGGCGTACAAGCTCTTCTTCGGGACCGTATTATTCAAGCGTACAATCATTATGTCTGTGAAAAAGGGTGGGTCCCGATTTATGCAAAAGAAAGCATAGATGCTTGTTATAAAAGTTATGAGGCTCTTGGCAATAATGGCGTGATTGATAATCTTATGCAGCAACTCAATGAGCTACAGAACTATCCGCCAAAAGATAAAAGAATGAGAGGTGAAGATAATGCGTAAGTTCTTGAACATGATAAAAAAAGACGATAACGCCTACAGTGTGGGCAGGGTATGCGCCGTTGTAAGCTTTATCGTTTGGTGCGGTATATCGATTTGGCTGGCAGCGTTCGCCAGAACCTGGGGTAACTACGAGGCCTTCACGCTTGGCATGGTGGCGCTGCTGTTGGTACAACTTGGTAACAAGGCCATTGAAACAAGAATGTTTAAGGTGACAAAGGAGGAACAAAGACAATGCGTAAGGTAATAGCGGAAGCTAACGATATCAGCTTCGGGGCGGCCATTCTGCTTGTAAAAGATGGCTACAAAATCCAAAGAAAAGGCTGGAACGGCAAGGAGCAATATGTAGAGCTGGCAACATGTTTGAGTTACAAGAATGCTGCTGGCGAGATTATTAATGTAGAGCACCAGGATATTGGCAACCAGGCACTGGCGTTCGTTGGAATAAGAGGTGTACAAATTGGCTGGCTTGCTAGTCAGTCCGATATGTTGGCAAATGATTGGAGGGCGTTTAGATGATTATTACTGGTATGGCACATTTTGAATCCGTATGCAAAAACAAATTAGTAGAATGGTACAACCATGATAGCAAAGAGCATATTACGCTTGAGAATGTGTTTGTGGTTTGGGCGTGCAAAACGCTGCAGAACTACAAGGCACTGCTGTCGACTACTATCAGCGGCGATGGCATTTACGCTGAATATACCTACAACGGCGATAAACAAGAAATGTACGAAGACGTATACAAGAAGGCGTCCAATCGCTGCATCAGAAAGGAAGATTAACCATGATTGGAGATTTATCTAAACGCTATGAGTCTAATGGTGATGCTGGCTGCATCAGCAATGGCTACGGCGACGCTGGAGGAAAATCCTACGGCATGTATCAGCTGTCTAGCAACATGGGAGTTGTTGATGACTACATCAGATGGCTGCGTAGAAATGGCTATTGGTTTGCAGAGAATTTAGCAGAGCATCCAGTTGGTAGTCTTGCTTTTGATGAGGCATGGCGCTGGCTTGCCTATAGTAACAACAAAGCCGACTTTGAAAAAAGTCAGCATGACTATATCTGCGATGCCTATTATAAGCCGGCTGTAGCTGCTCTCAAGTGTAACAACTATAATATTGAAAAGCATCATGAGGTTATGAAAGATGTTGTTTGGAGCCGCGCTGTACAATATGGCGCTGGCAACATTGGAGAGATGTTCGCAGAAGCCTGCGAGCAGCTGGGATATCCTAACCTCAGCTATGTTGATGACAGCAGCTTTGATGCTGATATGATCAAGGCAATCTACCTGAAAGTTTGCAGCACTCCGGCATGGACCAACGGCAGCCCTGCTTTAAGACAAGGGTTGTACAGCCGTTTTGAAAGAGAGTGCGCAGAAGCACTGGAAAGAATTTAAAGCTCATGCTTTAAATATAGTCACCGTGCAAGAGGCTTTAGTTATTCCCTCTCCTATACGCGTAGCATTTTCTGGTAATTTTTGCGTAACAGCCGGTGACACAGTTTATAATGATAGGGGGTGGTATGATGGAAGAGCTGCAAGCATTTGTAACCGACAAGAAGTTTTTAGCCGGCCTTATCATAGGTTTTACGCTTGGTGCATTGCATCATTACTTCGGACTTTAATTTAGTTATATCCTGAATATCCAATACTACGAGAGACGTAATTTAATACGTGTTTTGCAAAAAAATCACCTACAAACTGTTTCGAAATGGTTATAGGTGATTTTTGCTATGAGGTTAAGATGAGACATGAAAAAAATTGGAATACAAAAATCATCCTTGCTTTTGCCGCTGGGTTGCTTATTGCTGGTGGTATCTATGTCACTAACCGTGCAGGCTGGCTCACCACAGAAAACGGACGAAGTAACGGAGTACGTGATGACGGAGTATCAGTACAGCAAGTTAAAGAGCAATTTGGCAGAGCTGAAAAAAATCAACATTCAATCACAGACGGCGTTACAGCAGTCGAGGGAAGAGTTGAGAGCATCCAACAGCAAACTGCTGACGTTGCAGAATCAACTGAAAGAGCTGAACAACGTCTGTCTGACGCTGAAAGTCAAAACGAAAGAGCAGGAGAGCTTATTGCAGAATGCGAATCAATCCTTGGCTCAGTTAGAAAAAGAGTTCAACCTAAAGCGAAAACAAATTAAAAGACAGCGTAATATAGCTTACGTTATTGCTGGGTGTGCATTGTATGTAGCGATAAAAAATTAACAAGGGAAACAGAAAAGGCAGGAGCGAATCCTGCCTTTTAGTATAGTAATTAAGCTGCCAAATTTATAGCAATAGTAAAAGTATATACGCTCATACCGTCACGGTTCCGCGGCACCAACATAAATTATGTTGGAACAATATATAGAATGAAAATGCTGATTGAACTTGCGGAAGTCAATCAGTTTTTTTGTGTTTAAAAATTTAAATGCTCATTGTATAATGATAATCTGTTTAAAGTTTTTCGTGCCAACAAAAAAAGCAGCTATTACACATGCAAGGATGACGTATAATAAGTTGCGCAAATTCAATTCAAAAAGATAGACATAGAGACTACCTT
>ERZ772860.366-NODE-366-length-41903-cov-4.359014_pt1 | contig 41903 bp, 37 predicted proteins | sample MGYA00511342_ERZ772860 | MGnify/ENA primary metagenome ERZ772860 (study PRJEB29015, sample SAMEA2737665) | human gut metagenome | biome: human gut; feature: human-associated habitat; material: faeces | place: China | collected 2012 ... | reverse complement strand
CGGCACGCACTATCTCTGCCCCGCCACGGTGGAACTGGCCATGCGCAACCACACCCCCGGCATGGCGCAGGGCCGGGGCCTGTCGTTTTACCTGCCGGCGTACGACAACGGCTACACCGGCGACCTCTTCCCCAAGGAGACCATCGGCCACACCGGTTTCACCGGCACCAGTTTTTCCTACGACCCCACCACGGGCCTGTACCTGATCTTCCTGACCAACCGGGTCTGTCCTTCCCGGGAGGGCACGGCCATTTTCCGGGTGCGGCGGCTTCTGCACAACGCGGTATACGCGGCGGCAAGCGTGTAAACCTAAAAACGCATAAAAAAACGGATCGGCTTCTCTTTTGAAAAAGCCGATCCGTTTTTTGTTAATGGCAGTCGCTTTACCGAAGCGATTTACTCTCCGTCCGCAGCGTTGTCTTCGCCAGAAGCATCGTCGGCAGCCGCATCATCCGCGGCGGTCTCGTCGCTGGCGGCAGCGCCCGCTTCTTCGGCGGCGGCAGCTTCCCGGGCCTCGATGTCCGCATAGCTGGGGGTCAGGCCGGTGAAGGTGATGTCCGCTTCCTGATTCCACTGATCCATAGTGGCGGTGTAAAGCTCATTCTGCTTGCTGGTCAGAAGCTCAGTGCGCTTGGCTTCCCGCTGCTCCTCGGTCATTTCGATGGGGCCGGCGGGGATGTCGGCGATGTACTTGACGATATGCACACCGTAGCTGCTGATATAGGGAGCAGACACATCGCCCACGTTTTCCACGCTGAACGCAGCCTCCACAAAGGGAGCCACATAGTTGGTGGAGGCGGAGCTGACTTCATAGCCGCTGGTCTTGTAGGGCTCGGAAGTCATGCCGGGGTCGGACGCAGTGCCGTCTTCCTTCACGCCGTATTCGGCGATCAGCTCGTCAAAGTCCACGCCCTCGTCGATCTTCGCATAGATCTCGTCGATCTTGTCAGCGATAGAGGCCAGAATGGCGGCCTTAGCTTCGTCCACCTGCTCCTGGGTCACAGGCTCCGCAGTGGGTTCGGCAGTCGCGTCGGCGGCAGCGGTTTCTTCCGCAGCGACGGTGTCTTCCGTGTCCTCCGCAGCTTCCACCTGCTCCTCCAGACGGGCCTGCAGATCCTGATAGTTCTTCATCAGCTCGTCGTCCACGGGCAGCAGGATGTGCTTCACCGCGCGGAAACCGGCAGGACGGTACCAGGCGTAGTCCATGCTGCTGTCGGTGCCGTAGTACATGGCGTACATGGCCATCTGATCCACGTAGTTGTTGTAATCCACATACGCGGCGATGTCGTTTTCATACAGGGCGCGGTCGGATTCCACCAGCTCCTGATACAGGGCTTCCACTTCCTCGTCGGTCACGGTCACGTCCTGCACGATGGTAGCCTCCAGCTTATCGTAGAGGGCGTACAGTTTGTAGTTTTCCTTCAGGCTTTCGGGGCTGTAGCCCAGATCGTTGTAGTACTGCACGGCTTCCGCGTTGGCGGCGTCCTTGTCCTCCTGGCTGCTTTCATCGGTCAGTTCGGAGTGTTGCTGGCTGATATAGTTCGAAATGGCGTTGTCCCAGTCGGTCTGGGCGTCATTTTCCGCATCCGCCGCTTCTTCGTCCGTCAGGGCGATGCCCAGCTCGGCGACCTTGGCCTGCATAATGACCTCGTTGATCTTGTTCTGCATGGCCACGGCGCGGAACAGCTCCACATTGGCGTTGTCTGTCAGGTCGTAGTAGTTGCCGTAGGAGGAGACCAGACTGTCATAGACCGGCTCCACGTCGGCCCAGGTCAGCTCGGTGCCGTTAACCGTGGCCAGCACGTCCGTATCCTGAAGCTCGGCCGCGGCAGTGTCTTCCGCCAGCGCTGCGGCGGAGAACAGCAGGCACAGGCAGAGCAGGAGAGAGAGAATCTTCTTCATGAAAGCACAATCCTTTCCTTCGGGAAAATGGTGCCGCGAACCCTTCCGCGTGTGATGCTAAAGATTTTCAGCGGCGAATCTTTCCCATTTCGGGTTTCATTATCGCACAGCTTTCTTCATTTCGCAAGGGTTTTACCTTTGAAAGGAAGAATGTTACAGTCTATTCACAGGTTGTACACCTGGCAGCGATATGATTCGACGGGACGCGTCAAATCCCGCCTTATGGAGGAACGAAGGATGGAAGTGCTGATCTGGAAAGCCCGAAGAATGCTGGAATCGCGGCAGGAAGGCCGCGTCCTGCTGCGCTGCCCCATAGCGCTGGGCCGTGAGCCTGTCGGCCCCAAGGAGCGGGAGGGCGACGGACGCACGCCGGAGGGGACGTACTACATCTGCCTTGTAAAGGAAGCGGGCAAATACGGCAAGAGTTTGGGCCTGAGCTATCCCTCCCCGGAGGACGCGGCCCGGGGCTTCGCGGCGGGAAGGATCGACGAAGGAGCGCTTGACGCCGTGCGCCGGGCATGGGCAAACCGGGTGCGCCCGCCGTGGGGCACGGCGCTGGGCGGAGAGATCTACCTGCACGAGGGCGGCACGGCTTCCGACTGGACGCAGGGCTGCATCGCGCTGGAGTCAGCGGACATGGCCCGGCTGTTTGAGCGCTGGCAGGACATCGAGACCGTCACCATTCTTCCCTGAAGAAATTCCCAAAGAAGTTTTAGAGGGTTTCTCATCCAATTCTCATCGGTTTTGCAGGGCTTTCTCAAGCACCGGGCGGCGCGGCGTGGTATGATATCTTTCGTCAACAGGAAAACGACCTGACGCTGGATTTGTTTGAAGGAGGATATACCTGATATGAAAGCCAACAATGTTTTTTCCGTTCTTTACCGTACCCGGGTCAAGGTTCAAAAAGACGACACCCCCATTCTGAACCTGTCGCTGATCTTCTCCATTATCGCAGTCTGCTCCGCGCCGTGGCTGGCCGTGATCGGTCTGGTGGTGGCGCTGGTGCTGGGCTACCGCTTCTCCATCGAGCGCAACGCCGCTGAATTTTTCGGCAGCTTTCAGGATGTGGTGAACAGCGCCGCCGCCAACGTCAAGGGTGCGGTCAATTCCTTCACCGGCACGGAAAACGAAAGCGAAGAAAAGAAAGACGAAGAAGAATAATACACAGCTCATGGAAAACGTCCTGCGGCATTGTCGCAGGACGTTTTTGGGTTATCAAAAGTCAAAACAGGCCGACCGGCCCCTTTTTTGCTCCCAAAAAAGTTACTAAGATTGGTCGTTGGCGGATGGACCGGCGGAACGGGCAGCGACGACATGGGCACTTCGGTTACGAATACGGTCGCTCAGACGACCAATTCTTATTGCATCGCCGACATTACCATTGAAAAATGCAGCCATCTGGAAAAAGGGCTGTACGTGGGCGGCCTGACCGGTCTGGTAAAGAAGCCGGGTTCCAGCAACAACTTCGATACCTTCTATCATAAGGGCACACTGAAAGTGCAGCAGGCTCCCGGCGCGGTGGGCTATTTGTTTGGCGATATGGTCAAAGACGGCATATATCAGCAGGCCTACTATCACGGGCCGTCGGCCGCGGCCAGCGAGCTGACCGGTCGGCTTGCCGGCAATTCCACTTTCGAAGCGGCGGTGGAGGAAGGGTTCCAACCCTATCAGGGAGAAGCGCCGCTTCAGTTCGGTCAGTCGAAAACCTACACCGTAAAAGAACTGGTTCCCGAAGGGTACGAAGCCAGCTACGTCACGGCTGGGGGCCATACCATTATCACCAATACCAGGACCAAGCAGCCGGACACGGCAGAAATCGTACCGCCCAAGACTGGCGATTCCTTTGGGCTGTATACGGTGATCGCGCTGCTGTTCCTCAGCCTTGGCGCACTTCTGACGCTGGCAGCGTCCCGGAAATCCCGGAGCTGATCCAATGGAAAAGGGCCGTCCTTCGGGGCGGCTCTTTTCTGTAACATTTTTCCCTCCCCTCCCCCATGTTACAAATTTCTCCCAAATCTTCCCACACAGAAGGAAAAGGCCCTCTTCGGGGCGAAAGAAAAAATGATACGGACTTAGCGGGCGCGAATGGATGAGTTCCTCCGGGCCCTTGATTTTTTCCGAAAGGAGCCCCTTTTGATGAAACTGACCTTCCCGATCACGAAAGAAAGAATCCGCAATCACTTTGCCTATGCATGGTGGCAGTACGTGCTGCTGATCTGTCTGGCGATCTTCGGCTGGAACCTGCTCTACACCACCACCCGTTACCGCAGCCCCAACGACCAGCGGCTGGAATGGTACTACGGCGGTTATCAGCTGGACGGCGAAAAAAATATCGACAGCCTGATGGACGACTTGCACCAGAGCCTTTTCTCCGATCTGGAGGAAGTGGAATTCCGCACAGTAATGCTAGATCAGACCTACGGCCCCATGCAGCTGATGGTGTGGGTCAGCGCGGGCGAGGGCGACCTTTTCATGCTGGACAGCGAATATTTCAGCCAGCTCGCCCAGAGCGAGGGCTTTGCGGAGCTGACCCCCTATATTGAAAACGGCACGCTGAACGTAGACGGCATGGATCTGAGCGCGGGCTATGTCATCAATCAGGATACGGGCAAAAAGATCCTCTACGGCATCCCGGCCAGCCAGCTGCCGGGGCTGCAGGAATACGGCCTGATCTGCGACGATTTCTGTCTGGGCGTGAGCGTAGCCGGCGAAAACGAAGAAGAAGCCATCCAGCTGCTGCAATGGCTGATCGACAATCTGCGCGGCGGCAGCGCCGAATAATTTTTCTATATTTCAGCGCATCATTTTTCCTCCTTTGGGGCATCCTGTTTCCTGCGTCCGAAAAAAGAATGGAAAAAGCAGGAAAGGAATGAAAAATGATGAGTCCATACCAACCGCAGCGCTGCCTCCTTTGCGGCCGGGAATATCCGGCGGGGCTCCACGTGATGGGCTGCCTGATCTGTTTTCCCTGTGAAAGGAAGCTCCTTCACCCGGAAACCACGCCTATTCCCCGCCCGGTTCGGCTCCGTCTGAACCGGCTGTACCGGGAGCGTATCTGCGGGTTCTAGGCGGCGACTGTTTTCTCTTTTGCCGCCTCTATTGAAAGTTTTTCGGTTTTTTGTTATGCTTTGCAGGTCGTATGATTCCATACGGCCTGTTTTTCATTTTTAGTTCAAGGGAGAAGGGGCGAAACCGGCATGGGTCATTTTCCTTACGACGCGGTGGTTTTCGATCTGGACGGCACGCTGTTTGACGCGGAGGAAGGCATCGTTTCCTCGGTGGTCAAAGCCATGAAGGAAATGGGGCTGGAAATTCCGCAGGGTGCTCAGCTGCGGCAGGTGGTAGGCCCGCCCCTGCGTTATTCCTTTCACGACCTGCTGAACGTGCCTTCGGAACGACTGGACGAAGCTGCCGACCGCTACGCCCATATTTTCCGTTCGGAGGGCATGTACCGCTATTCCGTTTATCCCGGCATCCGCACGATGCTCCGCGTCCTGAAGGAAAACGGCATTTATGTGGCTCTGGCTTCTTCCAAGCCCCGCGACTTGTGCGAACATATCCTGCGCCATTACGGCCTCCGGCACTATTTCGACCGGGTCATCGGCGAAACGGACAGCCACGCCAAGCTGGGCAAGCCGGAAATGATCCGCCGGGCGCTGCCGGAGCATTACTGGCGCGCCGCCATGGTGGGCGACCGGCTGTACGATATGGAAGGCGCCAAGGCTGCCGGGGTGGACGGCGTCGGCGCGGTCTACGGCTGCGGCAGCGTGGAAGAACTGCAAAACGCCGGGGCCACGCTGCTGGTCAGCGACGCGGACGAGCTGCGGGAGCTGCTCTGTCCGGGCGCTGCCGTGCCACGGGGCTTCTTCCTGTCCATGGAGGGCCCTGACGGCTGCGGCAAGACCACACAGGCCAACCTGCTGGAACAGAGTCTGCGGCAGCTGGGATTCGATCTGGTGCGCACTCGGGAGCCAGGCGGCTGCCCCATCAGCGAAAAGATTCGCCAGATCATTCTGGATACGGAAAACGCCGAAATGTGCGGAACCTGCGAGGCGCTGCTGTACGCCGCTTCCCGTGCCCAGCACGTGCATCAGGTCATTCGCCCCGCCGTGGAAGCGGGCAAGGTAGTGCTCAGCGACCGCTTTGTGGACAGCTCCGTGGCCTATCAGGGCGGCGGACGGGCCATGGGCGTGGATATGATCCGGCAGATCAATGAACCGGCAGTGGACGGTATGCTGCCGGACGCGACCGTTTATCTGGCCATCGACCATACCACGGCGATGAACCGCCGTCTGAGTGCCTCCCGGCCCGACCGGCTGGAGATGGAAAGCGGTGCGTTCCACGGGCGGGTGCAGGCGGCCTACGAAGAATTGATCAACAGGGACCGGCAGCGCTTTATCGTCGTTAGCGGCGACCAGCCGGTGGAGGAGATTGCCCGGCAGGTGCTGCGGCAGGTGCTGAAGCGGCTGGAGCCGGACTGTGAACAGGAGGCGTGACCAACGTGGAAAGAATTGTCATCGGCATGTCCGGCGGCGTAGACAGCTCTGTGGCGGCGTTGTTGCTGAAGCAGCAGGGCTACGACGTGGTGGGCGTTTTCATGAAAAACTGGGAGGAAAAGGACGAGAACGGCACCTGCACCGCCGCCGAGGACTGGGAGGACGTGCAGGCGGTCTGCGACAAGATCGACATTCCCTACTACTCCGTCAATTTTGCCAAGGAGTACTACGACCGGGTGTTTTCCTATTTTCTGGACGAGTACCGCAAGGGCCGCACCCCCAACCCGGACGTTTTGTGCAACCGGGAGATCAAGTTCAAGGCGTTTCTGGACTATGCCATGAAGCTGGGCGCGGAGAAAATGGCTACCGGGCACTTCGTCCGCTCGGAGGTGCGGGACGGGCATCCCGTACTGCTCAAGGGCGACGACCCCAATAAGGATCAGAGCTACTTCCTTTATATGCTCAAGGAGGCCCAGCTGGCCAAGTCCCTCTTTCCTGTGGGCGGCATGACCAAGGCGCAGGTGCGGGAGATCGCCCGGCAGAACGGTCTGCCAGTGGCCTCCAAGAAGGACTCCACCGGCGTGTGCTTTATCGGCGAACGGAATTTCCGGCAGTTTTTGCAAGGCTTTCTGCCCATGCAGCCCGGCGATATGCGGACGGAAGACGGCGAAACGGTCGGCGAGCACATCGGCCTTGCCTACTACACGTTGGGGCAGCGCCGGGGACTGGGCATCGGCGGCCGGGGCGACGGGCGCAGCTGGTTCGTCATCGGCAAGGATTTGGAACACAACGTGCTGCTGGTTTCTCAGGGCGAGGACAGTCCCCGGCTGTACAGCCGCTATGTGCGGGCTTCGCAGGCCACGTGGATCGCCGAAAGCGCCCCCATGGCCGAGGGCGAAAGCTGCCGCTGCACCGCCCGGTTCCGCTACCGTCAGGCCGATCAGGCCGTCACCGTCACCCGCCGGGGCGACGAGCTGCTGATCGAGGCAGACGAGCTTCAGCGGGCCGTTACGCCGGGGCAGAGCGTGGTACTGTATCAGGGCGACGTGTGCCTTGGCGGCGGCATTGCGGAAGAAGCGTGGAAATAAATGGCTTTCCCCAAAAGCCGTGTTGACCTTTACGGTTCACAGGCTGCGGCAAATTTTCCATTTGGTGTTTCGGCCAGCGGCGGTCGATGGGGATTTCTGCTGTGCTGCGGCTTATGAGACAATTTCAACCTATTCCTTTCAGAATGGCAAAAGTCCTTCTGACTGCGTTGGTTGACCTGCGGTCGGCAAATGGACCCATAAAGGCTGCGCCTTCGCAAACAGCACCGAAGGTTTTGGCAAGTCCAAAGGGCCGTTCCCCTTTTCCGGGAACGGCCCTTTTCGTTGGTCATTTTTCTACTGCAGTCGGGCGGTGAAGGTGATCAGCGTAACCGTCGGCTTATTGAACAGCCGCCCCTTCATGGGGTAATCATCGCTGGCCCCGATGCCCGGGGAAATATACTGATTCAGGCTGTTGATCCGCTGCATCCCGCGAATACCGTCGTCCGAGGGGAACCAGCCCTTTTCTGGCACATAGATGGCCCCTCCGCCGGGCAGCCGCCACTGGCCGCCGCAGTAATGGCCGCACAGCAGCAGCGAAATATTCCGAAAATTGAAGATTTTCTCCTGGTCGGCCCATTCGATACTTTCCCGGATATAGGAGGTCTCCATGGGCACGTGGTTCACCGCGATCTGCAGGTCTGTGTCCGTCATTTCCTTGAGCGCCTGCTGGGTGCGCTGGTAGGCCTCGATGCGGTAGCCCAGCGCCCGGTACGCCGCGCCGCCCTCGGCCTCATACTGGGTGCCCTGCGCTTCCATGCTCTGCTGCTGGCTGGTCAGTGCGCCGATCAGGCCGTCCACGTCCACGTCGTACAGGTATTCCGGGGAAAACCACACGGTCTTTTTCCCAACCGTCTGGGACACCGGCGCGTCCAGGTAGATCGCCCCCGCCTTCTGGGCGTCCTCCACCCAGCTGGCCAGCACCTTCGGCGTTCCCCGGGCGGTGGAAAGCACCGGCTCCGGGTCCTCGTCCCCGGCGATAAAGTAAATGGGTACGCCCTCCCGCAGGGTATTCAGGTTGTGGATCAGCGTCAGCAGGGGTTCGTCGTCGCCGTCCCGGCCCACCATATCGCCGCTTAATACCACGGCATGATAATTCTTCCCGTTCAGCAGGGATTTCCATTGGCTCAGATCATCCGCCAGTCCGGAGCCGTGCAGGTCGCTGATGTGCAGAACAGTAAAGCCCTCGAAGGTCTTGTCCAGCCCCATGACGTGAACCTTCTCCGTCTCCAGCGACAGCTTCTGGTTCACGCCCCGGTTGGTCAGCCAGACGGTGGCGGCCAGTGCGGCAAGCAGCGCCAGAACGACCAGCCACGCCCCCAGATGCGAGCATTTTTCCCGCTGCGGTGCGAACAGATACTCGTTTTTACGTCTTGCCAAAAGAATCACCCCCACCTTTTCTAGCTTTAGTTTACGTTGCTTTCCTGCTCCGCGTCAATGGAGGATTTCTAAGCAAAGTATGACAGTTTTCCGCTGAAACAATACGAAAACGCAGTATTCGTAAGAGGTTTGTCACAGACGGTTTATACTTGTAAAAAAGAAACGCGTCTTTTTTCGTTGTAAAATCTCCTGCGGTCTTTCTAGGCAATCCCCCTCGTCTGTGGTATACTGGACAGGTATATTCCCCTCCGCGAAAGTTGGCGAACGCTTATGGGGCTATCCGACAGCATTCCCCAAAGGTAGCCATGGCGCGGAGGCATTCATTCTGTTATGATAAGGTCAGCCCGCAGAGATGCGGGCGGCGGAAAAGGAGCTCTCTTTGGCCAAGGAGAAAACCGTCTACGTCTGTCAGTCCTGCGGCTACGAAGCCGCCCGTTGGCTGGGCTGCTGCCCGGACTGCGGAGAATGGAACACTTTCGAGGAGCGCCGCAGCACCCCTGCTCCTGCTCCCAGCAAAACCGCCGAAAAAGCCGCCAAATACCAGACGACCCGCAAAAGCGAGATCGTGGCCCTTAGCGAGGTAGAAGACCGGCAGGAGCCCCGCTCCTCCACCGGCAACGAAGAACTGGACCGGGTGTTGGGCGGCGGTCTGGTCACCGGCAGCGCCATTCTGCTGGGCGGCGACCCGGGCATCGGCAAAAGCACGCTGCTGTTGCAGGTGGCGGGCAGTCTGAGCCAGCGCTGCCGGGTGCTGTACGTCAGCGGCGAGGAAAGCACACGGCAGATCAAGATGCGCGCCAGCCGCATCGGTGTGCCCCAGGACAAGCTGTATGTACTGGCGGAAAACGATGTGGAGAGCATTCTGGAAAAATGCGAGGGAATGCAGCCGGATGTGCTCATCATCGACAGTATTCAGACCATGGTGTCCGAGGACAGCGCCAGCGCGCCGGGCAGCGTCAGCCAGGTGCGCCAGAGCGCCGGAGCCATCGTCCGCTACGCCAAGGAGACCGGCACGTCCACCTTCATCGTGGGTCACGTGACCAAGGAAGGCAGTCTGGCGGGCCCGCGCATTCTGGAGCATATGGTGGATGCGGTGCTGTACTTCGAGGGCGACCGGCAGCATGAGTACCGGCTGCTTCGGGCAGTGAAGAACCGCTTCGGCTCCGTGAATGAGCTGGGCGTGTTCGAAATGCGTTCCGAGGGCATGATTCCCGTCCCCAACCCCAGCGAGACGCTGCTGAGCCAGCGGGCTCGGGGTGCGGGCGGCAGTGTGGTCTTCTGCACCCTGCAGGGCAGCCGTCCCATTCTGTGCGACCTGCAGGCGCTGGCGGCCAAGTCCTTCTACTCCGTGCCCAAGCGCACCGTGGGCGGCATGGATTCCAGCCGGGTGGCACTGCTGCTGGCTGTGATGGAAAAGCGCGCCGGGAAAAAGCTCTTCGATCAGGACGTATACATCAACGTGGCGGGCGGTCTGGCCCTGAGCGACCCCGCCGCCGATCTGGCGGTCTGCGTGGCCGTGGCCTCCAGCCTGATGGGCTTTGCCCTGTCCCCCTCCCTGAGCGTGATGGGCGAGGTAGGCCTGTGCGGTGAGGTGCGCCCGGTCAGTCAGGCGGAACGCCGGGTCGCGGAATGCGCCCGGCTGGGATTTACAGAGATTCTTTTACCCAAGCAGAACATGAAAAGCATCAAACCCATCGAGGGCGTTCGGCTGACCGGCGTGGACACGCTGATGCAGGCCCTTGCGGTGGTGACGGACTGATTCCCGCTATTGGCGGGATGCGGAAAGGCAGGTCGTTTCTTTGAAAATGCGAAGCAAGGCCCTTGAACGGCTTTCAAGGGCGCTGATCACTCTGCTGGGGGCGGGTCTGGGCGCGGCGCTGGCCATGCTGCTGACTCCGCTGCTCCGGCGCGTTTCCCCTCAAATTTTCGAGCAATTTTCCAATCAGGTGCTGCTGTATGTGGTGCTTTGTCTGCTGGGCGCGCTGATCTTTTTCGCCCTCAGCATGTCGATCCTGACCCGCTGCATGAAGGCCGCGGCCGTCATCGAGCAGCACTGGGAGAAAATGCCCAACCGGCAGATCGTCTGGACCAGTCTGGGCCTTCTGTGCGGCCTTGCCATTGCGGCGCTGTTTACCCAGCTGATCCTGTCGGCGGGGGCCAGTCTTCTGACGCTGTCCTTCAGCGCGCTGACGTACATTTTTCTGGGCTATCTGGGCCTGCAGATCGGCAACCACCGCTATCATTCCGGCAAGCATCTGCCCTCCCTGCGCCGCCGCAAGCGTCACACGGACGGGGAAGGATCCCTGCTGGAAACCGTTCTGTCCGAGGTTTCGGAAGACGGGGATGAAGGCGAGGACGAGCTGTCCGCCGGGGAGGAGTCCGTGCCCTGCAAGGTGCTGGATACCTCCGTCATCATCGACGGCCGAATTTTGGACGTGCTGAAAACCGGCTTTCTGGAAGGAAAAATCGTCGTTCCTTCCTTCGTGCTGGCGGAGCTGCGGCACATCGCGGACAGCGGCGACAGTCTGCGCCGCGCCCGGGGCCGCCGGGGGCTGGACGTGCTGAACCGGATGCAGAAGGAACTGAAAGCCCCCGTTACCGTAATGGAAAAGGACTATCCCGACATCGAAGAAGTGGACGTGAAGCTGCTGCGGCTCTGCCGGGAAAACGGCGGCACCGTCGTTACCAACGACTACAACCTGAACAAGGTGGCGGGCGTTACCGGCATTCGGGTGCTGAACATCAACGATCTTGCCAACGCGGTCAAGCCCATGCTCATGGCGGGTGAAGAACTGCGGGTGCAGATCGTCCGGGAGGGCAAGGAACCCGGTCAGGGCGTGGCCTATCTGGACGACGGCACCATGATCGTAGTGGAGAACGGCCGCCGCCACGTGGGCGAGCAGGTCGCGGTGGTGGTGACCACCGTCCTTCAGACCAGCGCCGGGCGGATGATCTTCTCCAAGCTCAAGTCCGAAGCCGAAGGGTCCGCTGAAGCCGCCGCTAAACGGGCGATGTAATCGGAAAATAGAAAAACAGCGCTGCCGAAGGGAAATCCGGCAGCGCTGTTTTGATTTGCTTTATCGTACTTCCACCCAATTTTGGGCCCGCTCCACGGCCCGGTGCCAGCCGTACAGGGCCAGATCGCGGTTTTGCGCGTCCATTTGGGGCAGGAAGGTCAGGTCGGGCTTGACCATGGAGGCGGCTTCCTCCTTGCTGGCATACAGGCCTACGCCGATGCCCGCCAGCAGGGCTGCGCCCAGTGCCGTGGTCTCCAGCACCACGGGCCGCACCACGGGGATGCCCAGAATATCCGCCTGAAACTGCATCATGAAGCCGTTGGCGCTGGCGCCACCGTCTACGTTCATCTGGACGGGCTTTTCGCCGCCCCGGTCGGCCACCATGGCGCTGTAGAGATCGTGGCTCTGGTAGCAGATGGCCTCCAGCGCCGCCCGGACGATGTGGGCCCGGCCCGTGCCACGGGTCATGCCCACGATGGTGCCCCGGCTGTACATATCCCAATAGGGCGCGCCCAGGCCGGTAAAGGCGGGCACCAGAAAGACTCCCGCCGTATCCGGGATGCTCTGGGCGATCTGTTCGCTCTCGGCGGCGGTAGAGATCAGCTTCATTTCATCCCGGAGCCACTGCACCGTAGCGCCGCCCATGAATACGCTGCCCTCCAGGGCATAAGTGGGCTTGCCATTCAGCCGCCACGCCATGGTGGTCAGCAGACCATTGCGGCTTTCTATCGGCGTGTCGCCCGTGTTCATCAGCATAAAGCAGCCAGTGCCATAGGTGTTTTTCACCATGCCCGGCGTAAAGCAGCCCTGTCCGAACAGCGCCGCGTGCTGATCGCCCGCCATGGCCGCCACGGGAATGGGCCGTCCGAGAATTTCCGGGCGCAGGTTGCCCACCACATGGGCGCTGTCCACCACCTCGGGCAGCACGGCCCGGGGGATGTTCAGCATGGAGAGCAGCTCGTCGTCCCATGTCTGGGTGTGGATGTTGAACAGCATGGTACGACCGGCGTTGGTCGCGTCGGTCACGTGGGGCCGCCCCTCCACCAGATTCCAGCAAAGGAAGCTGTCCACCGTGCCGAAGCACAGTTCGCCCCGCTCCGCCCGCTCATGTAGGTTCAGCGTGTCCAGCAGATAAGCCAGCTTGGTGCCGCTGAAATACGCGTCCTGCACCAGCCCGGTCTTCCGGCGGATCATGTCGGCCTTGCCCTCCCGCACCAGCCTTTCCACATAGGGAGCGGTGCGGCGGCACTGCCAGACAATGGCGTTGTGAACGCAGCGGCCCGTGTCCTTTTCCCACAGGAGGGTGGTTTCCCGCTGGTTGGTGATGCCGATGGCGGCGATGTCCTGCACCTCCACGCCGCTAAGCTCCACGGCCTTCTGCAGCGCGGTGATCTGGGTGTTCAGGATGTCCTCGGGGTCGTGCTCCACCCAGCCCGGCTGGGGATAGTGCTGCTTGAACTCGATGGCGTGGGAAGCCAGTATCCGCCCGGCTTCGTCAAAGACGATAGCCCGGCTGGACGTGGTTCCCTGATCCAGGGCGACGAGAATGTTCCGGCTCATGGGTTTTCCTCCTTATGACTGAAATAAACGCTCCTTTCGCCGCGCCATTTCTTCGACGCGGTCGATATAAACGGCCACGTTGGTGACGTTGGGGGCCCGCTCGATGCGCAGCTCCCGGTCCGGGAAGACCCGCTTGGAAATGGCCCCCGCCCCTACGGCGATGACCGAGCCGGTCTCCTCCATCATGTCGATATTGTACAGGCAGGCGTTGCCCGCCGTGGCGTAGCCCACGTTCTGCTGCTGGCCCGCCATATATTTCTGCCGGTAGAGGTAATAGGGCTTCATGCCCAGCGCCCGGGCCGTTTCACCGCCCAGCCGCACCATCCGGGCGGTCAGGTCGCCGTCGGGCAGAGGGTACTTTTCCAGATTGAGACGGCTGGAGCGCTTGATGGCCAGCGTGTGGACCGTCAGACTGTCCGGCGCAAGACGGCGGATCTCGTCCATGGTATGCTCAAACTGAGCCATTTCCTCGCCGGGAAGGCCCGTAATCACATCCATGTTGACGTCCGCAAAGCCCATCTCCCGGGCCAGCAGGAAGGTTTCCTCCGTCTGGGCGGAGGTATGATCCCGGCCGATGCGGCGCAGGGTCTCGTCGTTCATGGTCTGGGGATTGATGCTGATGCGCCTGACCCCCAGCCCCTTCAGGGTTTCCAGCTTGCCCCGGGTGATGGTGTCGGGCCGGCCCGCCTCCACGGTGTACTCCCGGGCGTTGGGGAACAGCTCCATGACCCGCTCCATCAGGCGGGCAAAGTCCGGCTCCGCCAGAGCGGTGGGCGTGCCGCCGCCCACATATACCGCCCGCAGGCCCAGCCCGGCCTGACGGAACAGTTTTTCCGCCTCCTCCAGCTCCCACAGGAGCGCGTCCAGATAGGGCGGGATCAGCTTGCCCTTGCCCACGGCCTCGCCGGGGAAGGAGCAGTACGCGCAGCGCGTCCGGCAAAAGGGAATAGAAACATACAGGTCGGCTTCCCCCGGGCCGGGTTCGGGCAGCGTCCGTTGCACCTCCACGATCTCCCTGAGCAGCTCCACCTTTTCCGGCAGCACGTCAAAAGTCTGCTCCACCCGGACGCAGGCCTCGTCCATGGTCAGGCCGTCCGCCAGCCCTTCATAGATCAGGCGAGTGGGTCGGATGCCCGTCAGCGAGCCCCACGGGGGCCGCTGTCCCGTCAGTCCCTTGAGCAGCTCGTACAGCGTGACCTTGCACAGCCGCTTGATAAGCCGCTTTTCGATCAGCTCCTGCCGCTCCGGCTCCACCGTGGGCAGCAGCAGCGTTTTTTCCTGCTGCTCCCCGTCTACGGCAAAGCCGCACCGGCATTCCATGCCCGTGCGTTCGAATCGGTGCCGAATGAGCAGCGAAGACTCCCCTTTGACCGCCTCCGGGTTCACCGAAAATCCGTCGATATGATAAAACAGCTTCACGACCTCGCAAAGCTCGTTGGCCAGCCCTTCCAGCGGCGTTTGGAGAATGACCTGCCCCGCGTCCTTCATGCCTGTTCCTCCCGGTCCCGACCGGCGACGGTCGCTTCTCCATGGCCCGGCCACGCGGTCATCTGGGGAGTCAGGTGAAACAGCGTCCGCAGGCTTTCCTTCAGTTCGTGGAAGCTGCCGTCCGCAAAGTCATAGCGGCCGTATCCGCCCTTGAACAGCGTATCGCCCGTCAGAATGCCCTGATCTTCCTCCAGCAGATAGCAGACGCTTCCCTTGCTGTGGCCCGGCGTGTGCAACACCTTCAGGCCGATCCCGGCCAGATTCAGCTCCTCGTCATCGTGCAGGAGCCGGGGCTGCGTCCGTACGGTGACGGGATGACCGAAGCGGCAGCCCGTGTTGGCCTCCGGATCCGTCAGCTTGGGCGCGTCCGCTTCGTGAATATAGACGGGAACGCCATATTTTTCGCAAACTGCGTCCACCGCGCCGATATGGTCGAAATGGCCGTGGGTCAGCAGCACCGCCCGGGGCTTCCGGCGGCCGATGGCGGCAAAAATACGCTCCGCCTCCGCCCCCGGGTCGATCACCAGCAGTTCGCCCGTTTCCGGGTCGACCACCAAATAGCAGTTTTCGTCAATTTCCCCCACTGTCAGCCGTTCGATCTGTACCTTCGGCATTTCGTTCTCCTTCGGACGCAAAAAATCGCCGCGTCCCTTCTTATTGCAGTATTTTTATAGATTTTTTCGGGAATCCAGCAGGATCGTCACCGGCCCGTCGTTCACCAGACTGACCTTCATGTCCGCGCCGAAACGGCCCGTTTCCACATGGATGCCCTCGCCGCGCCAGCGTTCCACCAGCGCCTCATACATCGGATCCGCCATCTCGGGCCGCGCCGCTGTGATAAAGCTGGGCCGTCGTCCGCCCCGGGCGTCGCCCAGCAGGGTAAACTGGCTCACCGCCAGAATGTCCCCGCCCACGTCCAGCAGGGAACGGTTCATCTTCCCGTCCTCATCCTCAAAAATGCGCAGATTCGGCACCTTGCGGGCAATGTAGTCCATGTCCTCGGCGGTGTCGCCCACCTCCACGCCGATCAGCAGCAGGAACCCTTTGCCCGCCTGCCCCACCAGCTCGCCGTCGATCCGAACGGCAGCTTCCGTCACTCTCTGCACCACGCAGCGCATTGTTCTTTCTCCTTCCGGGGGATGACGTTGGGGGCTATGCGCCCCCAAACCCCGCAGCAAAGGGTTTCCCCTTTTGCAATCCCACTCTTTTCTGTGCTTCGCACAGAAAAAGATTCTCTAATTACAATGCAGCAACTCTTTCTTTCGTTCTGCCAAGCAAAGCCAACCGGCAGGGAACTATACCAAACCCGCGAGCCGCGAGGCCTGTCGCCGAGCGGCGGTAAAACCCCGGCCAACTTTCTTTCCCTCAAGCAGCTCCGCGCCCTATGGGCGCGGTGTGGGGTGCAGGGGGTCACACCCTGCTTAGCCGCCGGCGCGGTAGACTTCAATGATGTCGCTGCGCTTGCGAAGCTGCTTGAACATCCGGTCGACCTGCTCCAACCCCTTGACCTGTACCACCATGGTGATGACGCTGGTCTTTTTCTTCTCGTCCCGCTTGGCCGAGACCGCCACAATGGGAATGTCCATGTTTCCGATGCACATGGCCAGCTCGCCCAATAGACTGACGTGATCGTAGGCGATAATGTGTACCGACGCGTTGAACGCCGCGCCCGTGCCCGTCTCCGCCCAGCTGACCTCCACCATCCGCTCCTGCTCGCTGGCAGAAACGTTGGTGCAGTCCGCCTTGTGGACGGTCACGCCGCGGCCGCGGGTCACGTAGCCGATGATCTCGTCGCCGGGCACCGGGTTGCAGCAGCGGGCAAAACGCACCAGCATCCCGCTTTCGCCCTTGACGTAAACGCCATGGGTGGGCTTGCCAAGCTGCTTCTGGACTTCCTCCCGGCTGACCTCCTGCACCTTGGGCAATGCCTGCGTTTCCGACTTGCGCTGTTCCTCCAGAAGACGGCTGACCACATAGGCGCTGGCAATGCCGCCGTAGCCCACTGCGCCGTAAATGTCGTCCAGCTCGGAGAACGCGTAGCGCTTGAGAATGCCCTCATAATATTCCGGCTTCGTGAGCGAGTACCAGTCCACGCCCCGGCGCCTGGCTTCTTTTTCCAGCATGTCCCGGCCCCGGACGACGTTCTCGCCCCGCAGCTCCTTCTTGAAAAACTGCCGGATCTTCGCCTTGGCCTGCTGGGTCTTAGCCATCTTGAGCCAGTCCATGCTGGGGCCCTTGGAGGCGGCGTTGGTGATGATCTCCACCCGATCGCCGGTCTGCAGCTCCGTGTCCAGCGTGACGATGCGCCCATTGATCTTCGCGCCCACGCAGTGGTTGCCCACGCCGGAATGGATGCGGTAGGCAAAGTCGATGGGCGTTGCGCCGCGCTGCATGGACACCACATCGCCCTTGGGGGTAAAGATCAGCACTTCCTCGCTGAAAAGATCGGTCTTCAGCGAGTCGATAAACTCCTGACTGTCCCGGGTGTCCCCCTGCCAGTCCAGAATCTGCCGCAGCCAGTAGAGCTTGGAGTCCATGTCGCTCTCGGTGCCGCCGCCCTCCTTGTAGCGCCAGTGGGCGGCCACGCCGTACTCGGCAATGCGGTGCATCTCCCACGTGCGAATCTGAATTTCAAAGGGGAAGGGCATTTTCCGTCCGCCGATCACCGTGGTGTGCAGGCTCTGGTACATGTTCCCCTTGGGTACGCTGATGTAGTCCTTGAAGCGGCCCGGAATCTGGTTCCACAGGGTGTGGACGATGCCCAACACCGTGTAGCAGTCCTGCACCGTGTCCACCAGCACCCGCACGGCGATCAGATCGTAGATCTGGTCGAAGGTCTTGCCCTGTCCGTGCATTTTTTTGTAGATGGAGTAAAGATGCTTGGGCCGCCCATCCATCTCGTAATGAATGTGCTGCTCGTCCAGCTTCTCCGACAGCTCGGAAATGACCCGGCGGATGCTTTCCTCCCGCTCCACCCGGCGCTGGCCCACTAGCTGGGCGATCTCGTGGAAGGCCACAGGGTCGATGTATTTGAAGCTCAGGTCCTCCAGCTCGGACTTGACGGAGTTGATGCCCAGCCGGTGCGCCAGCGGCGCGTAAATATCCAGCGTCTCGTGGGCAATGGCCTTCTGCCGGTCCTCCGGCTGAAAGCGCAGGGTGCGCATATTGTGCAGCCGGTCGGCCAGCTTGATGACCACCACGCGGATGTCCTTGGACATGGCCAAAATCATCTTGCGCAGGCTTTCGGCCTTCTGCTCCTCCCGGTTGGTAAAGTCCAGCTTGTCCAGCTTGGTCACGCCGTCCACCAGCTGGGCCACCTCGTCGCCGAACTCCTGCCGGATGGTGTCCAGCGTGATGCCGGGGCAGTCCTCCACGGTGTCATGCAGGAAACCGGCGGCAATGGTGGGCGCGTCGATCATCAGGTCGGTGAGGATGCTGGCCACGGACACCGGATGGATGAAGTAGGGCTCGCCGCTCTTGCGCACCTGCCCGGCGTGGGCCTGCTCGGCGAATTTATACGCTTTTTCCACCAGAAGATAGCTGTCCCCGGGGTGCTGTTTCTGCACCCGGGCCAGCATTTTTTCCAGCGGCATACATTCATTGGTGATATAGGTAAGCATCGGATTCCTCCCTTACGCCCCGGCGCGTGTCAGCGCTCGACGTGCTTGACATACGTATACAGCGTATCGGCAATGGTCGCGCCCGCGTTGACATAGACCCGAAGCACCTTGGAATTGTTGGAGACAATGGTGCTGGTCAGCCGCTTGCACGGATGGGTGAAGCAGGTGTCCAGCGTCTTTTTGTGCAGAAGCGCGCCCAGCCCCCGGTCGTTCTGCTGGTCATACATGGCCATGAGCACCGGGTCTACGGTGTCCTCGTCCTTGCGGCAGATGACGAAGAAGCCGATGGGCTTTTCGCCCTGCAACACCTCGTACAGATGGCCGCCCTTCTGCACCATGGAGCGCAGCCAGTTGGCATAGCGCTGGCCGCCCAGCTTCACGGAAAAGGCGGGATCGATGGAGACCCGGTCGCTGATAAAGATCCCGCTGCGGATGATGCGGTCGATGCGGGCCTGATTGTCCGGGTCGCTGCGCTCCGCCACGGTCAGCCCCCGGTCGAACCGGGCGATGGTCACCGGCATGTGGTAGTCCTTCCGGCGAATCTCCACATGGAAGACCGTTTCCACAAAGGTGTAGCCCAGCCCCGTCAGGCCGAACAGCAGCTGCGGGCAATTCACCGGGCTTTTTAGCACGATGTACTCCGCCCCCTCGGCGATGATATGCCGTTCTTCCTCCGCCAGCGCTTCAATGGTGTCCTGCGCGTCCAGCGCGATCTCCCACGCGTCCACGCCGATATTTTCACGCTCCCAAACTGCGTGCGTCGTCTTCATGCTTTTCTTCCTCCCCGCCGTGCATCACCCGCCGCACCACGAACTGCGGATAGCGGTTGATGCTGAGATAAATGCGTCCGATGTACTCCCCTACCAGCCCGATGAGCAGCACGATGACCCCGCCCATGAGCAGGATCAGGGAAATGGTGCTGGCCCAGCCCGCCTGCATCGCCGGGTTCATCAGCTTGCGGATGATGGTCACCAGCGCGAAAATAAACCCGAAAGCCGCCACGAAAAAACCGAAATAGGTGGCAAAGCGCAGAGGCTTGATGGAAAAGGAAGTGACGCCGTTGAACCACAGGCTCACCAGCTTTTTCAGGCTGTAGCCGCTGCGGCCTTCCATCCGGGCCCGATGGTTCACGGGCACGTTGCAGTAGCGGCTGACGCTCTGGAACAGAAGCCCCGTCACATACGGGAACGGATTGGGATATTGCAGCGCCGCATCCACCACGAAGCGGCGGCAGGCGTAGTAGCTGTTGGCCTTCAGTTCCCGGGGCTGACCGAAGAAGAAATGGTTGCAGGCGGCGTTGAACCGGCTGCCCAGATTGCGGAACCAGTTCTGGCGGCGCTCCGGGTACTCGGCAAATACGATGTCGTAGCCTTCCTCCACCTTGTCGATCAGCTTGAAGCACTCGCAGGCCGGGGTCTGGCCGTCGTCGTCCAGACAGATGACGATATCGCCCTTCACCTGATGAAAGCCCGCCATCAGCGCGCTGTGCTGGCCGAAATTGCGGCTCAGATCCTCAAATACCACCCGGGGCGTCTGCCGGGCCAGCGCTTCCAGCGCGCCCGCGGTGTTGTCCGGGCTGCCGTCGTTGACCAGCACGATCTCGTATTCATATTCCGGCCGGGTGGAAAGGGTGTCCGTCAGCTCCTTCACCACCGCGCCGATGGTATGCTCGGAGCGGTAGCAGGGAATGACGAAGGAAAGCATGGGCTTGTTCATCGGCAGAATTCCTCGTTTCTTGCGCTGCTTACAGAGCGCTGATCTTCCGGGACAGGGTCTGGATCAGGTCGTAGCCGTCCCAGGTCAGGGCAAAATCCATGGTGTGGCCCACGGGCACGATGCGGTCGACACCGGTCAGGCCGTTTTCCAGCACGAAATGGCGCAGTTCCTCCGGCTGGAAGCCCAGATAGCTCAAGGTCTGCACCCGGGGGGTGACAAAGTCCCGCAGCGCGTCCAGCGTGGGCGCGGCGTATTCCAGAAAGAATCCGCCGGGGCTGCGCAGGTCGTACAGCTCGGGGCAGAGTCGCTTGACCCGCACCCGAGTGACCCAATTGTCGGGGCCGGTGACGATCTCCGCGCCTTCCAGCTTCATGGCGGCGCGGCAGGCGGCGGTCAGCTTGTCCACCGCCGTCACGGCGGGCAGCTCGTAACGCTGCCGGGCATAAGCGCCCATCGCGCCGAAAAAGCGTTCTCCCGCCTCCTCCGCCGCTTCCCGCTCCCCTGCCCAGTAGATCAGCCGGGGCGAAGTGCAGGCGTTCTGGTCGGTGAGATACGTATCGTTATAGAAGTCCTTCGCCAGCCGTTCCAGCTCGTCCGCCAAAAGGGCCAGCACCGCTTCGGGGCGGATGCACAAAAGGCTGTAGCGGTCGGCGAAGGCCACCTCCACGGCCCGGGGCGGCAAAGCCGCTTCCCGTACCCGGCGCACTGTTTCGTCGCCGCCCCAGATGACCCGGGCGTGGCAGCGGGCGCTGAACCGTTCCGTCACGTCCTGTGCCTCCCGGGGATAGGTCACCACGCAGACGTAGGGGGCCAGCGCCGGAAAATCCTCCGCCAGCAGCTTTTCCATGGCCCGGCAGACGATGCGGGTCTGAACAAAATCCCGGCTGGAAGCCTTGACGATGCTGCCGTTGCCGCTGAGCAGCGCCGCCGTCAGCGAATAGGCAAAATTGATGGGCACATTGCTGGGCGCGATATGGAACACCACGCCCCGGCCCAGCCGTCCGTCCAGCCGCCCGGCGTATTCCTCTTCCAGCCGGGTCAGGTTGGCTCTGCGGCAGAAATAAGCAAAGGTGATCACATCCGGGTAGGCCTTCGCCTCCCGGTCCTTCAGCAGGGCGGCGGACAGGGCCGACAGAAAGTCCAGCGCCTCCGGCGCAAAGGGCCGCAGGGGCCGAAGCCCGCTTTCCGGCTCCCGTCCGCAAAGACGTTCAACGGCGTTGCTCATAGGTATCGCTGCACCCCCGAACCTCGGCGCGCTGAATGCGCCCCAGAATTTCAAAATACCTGCCCTTGCGGCCGCAGGGGCAGTCGTCCTCGCCCAGAATGCGTCCCTCGTCCTCGGTGAGGAGAATGTGGCCGGGATAGCTGCGGGGCAGTACGCTGGCCACCTGCACCAGCCCCTTTTCCCCGGTTGCGGCCACGGAAAAATCCTCCGGGCGGCGGATGGTCACATCCGACCACACCGGCGCGTGAAGATGGCCGCATTCGCACTCCATGTAGATGGAGCCGGTCTGCTCCACCATGCCGTAGTAATTATGGACGCGGGTCAGGCCGCAGGTCTCCTGCAGGGCCTGCTTGAACGCCCCGGTGGAGATATGCTGGTCGGCCAGCTTTTTCCACCCGCCGCCGTGAACCAGCACGCCCCGGCTCAGATCGGGACGATAGCCCGTGCGGCGCAGCTCCTTGACAAAATACAGCCAGATCATGAAGGTGAAGCCGAAGAGGAAAAGGTCCTCCCCTTCGTGCTTTTCCAAAAAGGCCTTCAGCCCTTCCGTATCCAGCTGCATGTTTTCGTCCAGCGCGTAGATCTTGTCCCGGCCGAACATGCTGAAGCCCAGAATGCCCGCACCCCGGGCGGAAAACATGGCCCGGTTTTTCACCACCGCCGGGGAATCCAGGATCACCATGGGCAGGCGCTGCTTTCCCAGAAAATCCCCCATGATGCGGGACAGCACCTTGGACTGCAAAGCGCTGGTCTCCCGATCCAGATAGATGCGGCTCACCTGCTGGCCCGTGGTGCCCGAAGAGGTCATAGTGCGGGCCAGCGCTTCCTCCGGCACGCTTTTCAGGGAAAACTCCTTGAAAAGGCGCACGGGCAGAAAGGGCAGGCTTTCAAAATCCTCCGCCTGCTCCGGCCGCGCGCCCAGCGCGGCCAGCAGCCGCCCGTATTCCGGGCAATGCTCGCCATGAAAGCGGGTCAGTTCGCCCAGCTCCCGGGCCAGAAACGCCCGCTTTTCCTCCCGGGCCATGCCGTAGGGGGCCAGCTCGGGAAGGGCCTGCAGATCAATCATAGTATTTCTCCAGCTCCCGGTACAGGGTCTTGCCCGCGTCGTTTTTGGGAATGGACGGCAGCGCCATGCCCCGGAAGGCGGCGGCGTTCTGCTTCGTCTTTTCGGACAGGAAGGCGCGCATCTCGGCCAGCCTGCTTTCGTCGGTGGAGAAAAACATCAGATGATCGTCCACGCCGCCGCAGGCCACGTCCACGCCGGGGAACGCCGCCTTGAGCAGCTGCTCCAACTCGTCCAGATTGACCCGGTTGCCATACAGCTTCAAAAAGCGCTTTTTCCGGCCCACGATGGTGTAGTAGCCGTCCGCGTCCACCTGCGCCATATCGCCGGTTTCCAGCACGCCGCCCCGCTCGTCGCCCTTGCGCAGGTCGGCCTGACAGACGGCATAGCCCAGCGTCACGTTATCGCCGTAGTATTTCAGCTCGCCGGTCACGCCGGGCTGGGTGATCTCGCTGCCGTCGGCGGCGATCAGCCGGAACTGTCCGCCGGGAATGGCGATTCCAATGCCGCCCACCTTTTCCAGACTCTTTTCCCACGGCAGATAGGCCATACGGGCGGTGGCCTCGCACTGGCCGTACATGACGATGAACTGCTTGCCCTTTTCCAGACACCACTCCACAAACTTCCGGTGCAGCTCCTTCTGCAGCTTGCCCCCGGCCTGGGTCATGGTGCGCAGGCTGGGCAGATCCATGCGGAAGAAGCGCATCCGGTCCAGCATTTCATAGGTGTAGGGCACGCCGCCGAAGCTGGTGGCGCCTTCCCGGCGGAAGAAATCCCAGAATTCCCGCTGGGCAATGCCGTGCTCCGTCACAAGGATGGTGGCTCCCACGTCCAGATGGGTGTTGAGGATGCTCACGCCGTAGGTGTAGTTCATGGGCAGGGTGGTGATGGGCCGCTCGGTTTCATCCAGCTTCAGGTATTCCACGATGCTGTCCGTGTTGGCCCGGATATTTCGGTAGCTCTGCCGCACGAATTTGGGGCTGCCGGTAGAGCCGCTGGTGGTCAAAAGCAGCCCCAGCTCGGGATACAGCTCCGCCTCCCGGCCAAAGGGCGTTTTCAGCAGGTGATAGCCCAGGCTTTGATACACCGGCTCGCAGCCGTCCCACGTGAAATCCTCCGGGGCCCACAAAAACGCCGGGTGATAGGTTTCGTACAGGCCCGCCAGCAGCTCCCGATCCATTTCCTCATTCAGCAGCACGGGCACCACGCCGCCCTCCACGAAGCCCGCGTAGCCCAAAAGGCTGCCCAGCGTGTTGCGGCACAGGTTGAAGGTCAGGCAGCGTCCGCCGGCGGCGGCGCACAGCGCGTCGGCCTCCCGCTTCAGCTGGCGGTAGGTCAGGCTCGCGCCGTGCTCATCCACAAGCGCCGTCCTGTCCCCGAAGCGCTCAAAGCTCCACATCATACTTCTTCAGGATCTCCTTTCCCTTTTCAAAAGAGCTGAGGTCGATAATATCGTCCATGTCGATCATGATGTCGAACGCATCCTCCAGCGCGGCCACCAGCGTCATGTGGCCTACGCTGTCCCACGCCTCGCTCTTGCCGTACACCAACGCGGGCACGTCGGATTCGGGCACTTCCAGCGCCTCGGAGAAAGCCTTCACGTATTTTTCCATGTTCGTCATTTTCATGCACTCCTGTCGTACTCTATGATTTCTTTAGAAAACCAGAAATTCAAAGGATCCCGCCGTCCGCCCGCCAGACCTGACCGGTCACGTAGCTGGACAGGTCGCTGAGCAGGAACGCCGCCACGTTGGCGATCTCCTCCGGGCGGGCCTTGCGGTGCATCAGAATTTTGGAAAGCTGCTGCTCCACCACTTTTTCGCTCAGCCCCGCCACCAGCTCGGTATCCGTAAAGCCGGGAGCCAGCACGTTCACCCGGATGCCCACGCTGACCAGCTCCCGGGCCATCTTTTTGCTGGCGGCGATCACCGCGGCCTTGGAGGCGGAATAGTCCAGCCGGCTGTCGCCGTCGAGGCCCGCGATGCTGGCCACGTTGACCACGGCTCCGGCTTTGTTCCGGGCCATAAGCCTGGTGGCCAAACGGCTGACCTCCACCATGGCGAAAAAGTTCACCTCGAAGGTATGGTGCATTTCCTCGGCGGAGGTCATCTGGAACATCTTATCCTCGCCCATGACGCCTGCGTTGTTCACCAGCCCGTGAAGGGGCTTTTTTTCTGCCATGATCTGCCGAAAGGCCGCCTTCAGGGCCTCCGTGTCGGTCAGCTCGCAGTAAACGGGCTCCACCCACACGCCGCAGCGCTCCGCCGTTTCCCGGCAGTCCTGTTCGAACGATTCCGATGGCCTGCGGGCAAAGGCCCAGACATTGCCGCCCTCTTCGGCGAACCGGTGCAGCATGGCGTTGCCGATGCCCCGGTTCGCGCCGGTCAGCACGATATTCTTTCCTTCCAGAAGCAAGCTGGTTTTCCCCCTTTCTTATGGTTCGTCCTGCGCCTCCATTTTCAGCGCAACGCTGTCCTTTTGATAATACTCCGCGTACAGGTTCAGCACGTAGTCCTTCATATCGGTATCCAGCACCTCGCCCATGAACGCCTCCGGGATGTCCTCTACCGGCTCCAGTTGTGCCGCTCGGACGGATGTATCGTTCATTTCATCGTCCCGGCGGGTCATGGCCTCGTCAAAGGCGGCGGCCTGCCCGCTGACCAGCGACCGAAGGGTGCTGACGGTCAGGGTGTTCTGTACGCCCGGAAGCTGCCCGTCCGTCCGCTGGAAGCTCATCATGCCCAGCAGAAGCAGCGCTGCCGCCGCAGCGGCCCCGGCCCGGGTCGGCGGGCGGCTAACCTGTCCGGTTCCGTATCGTTTCAGCGCCCAACCGGCCAGATACACGACCAGCGCCGTGGACAGCAGTACATAGTTGTCATACTGCAATACCTGCGCCCGGCCGTCTCCCAGATAGTTGCCGGTGTACAGGGTCGGCGTGAGCTGGCAGCAGTACAGGCAGACGAAAGCGCCCACCGCCAGCAGCGGATAACGGAAGGAAAACCGGCTCCGCATCAGCCGCTCCCTGAGAATCAGCACCGTTGCCAGCCACAGGGCCGCCAGCGCCGGCGAGAAGTATCGGCTCATGAGCGCCATGCCGAAATAAAAGGATTCCAGAATGGCCTTGACGGCGCTCATGCCCCCGGAAAGGGTCTGTCCCCGCACGGCGTTGCCCGGGGCGGTGATGCTGTAGACAAAGGCCGCCAGCATGAGAACGAAGCAGGTCAGCTTGCCCAAGCGGCTCTTTTCCTTCTGCCGGAAGGAGAAGAACAGCAGCAGCGCGTCCAGCGCGCAGCCGAACAGCGGCGTGACGAAATTGCCGCCGCCCACCGCCGCGCTTAACAGCGCCATGGCCAGCAGACACAGGGGACTTCCCCTCCGGCTGCCCTCCAGACGAAGCCACAGGGCCGTCCGAAGGGCCAGACAGCACCACACCATCAAATAGACCATGCCGCCGTTCCACCAGAACCAGGCTTCGCTGATGCTGGGGGTCAGCTGCATCATTACCAGCGCGGAAAGGGAAAACAGGATCAGCCATTCCGCCGTGCCCGCGCCCATCACCCGGCGAACCAGCTGCCGGGTCAGCGCGCCCAGCGCCAGCAGGAACGTTCCCATCAGCACCCACGTGGTGATCCAGTACAGCCCCTCCCCGAACAGGGCGGGCTGCAGCGCCGCCAGAAAGCAGGAGAAGAAGGTTCCCTGCCATGTGTAACGAATGGAAGCCGTATTTTCCGCCGCCGCCTCCACCGTCCGCCAGAAGCTGCCGGTATCCCGCCAGCGGTCATGAGTGCGGATGGAATAGCCCAGATCGTCGTAGCTGGCGTGGTTGAAGAAGGACAGGGCCAGCGGAGGAATCAGGCTGACGGCCAGCAGCGCCACGCAGACCGCCGCCAGCAGTTTTTTGGAGATCGGGGCCGACCAAAACGCTTTCACGGCCGTTCCTCCTCTCCCGCCAGCCGAATGGCTTCCTTGCCGTAGTACCGGCACAGGCTGGGGCGCACGTCGTAGACCGCGCCGGGTTCCAGCTCATCCTCCATAAAGATGCGCGGCACGGCGGTAAGTGGTTCCAGCGTTACCACGGGCTGGGTATCGTCATTCAGAAGCCGCTCCCGTTCCGTCATTTCCCGGTCGTACTGCGCCGCTTCGCCGCTTACAAGACTCATCCAAGCGCTGTTGCCCGTCATGTTCTGCACGCCGTAGAGCGTATCGCCCGGGTACCGGCAGCCCAGACAGCCCGCCAGCGACAGGCAAAGGCCCAGCGCGACGACGGCCCGGCCCAACGGCTCCGGCCGGGCTTCCGGCCATTTCCGGGCGGCGAAGCCCAACAGTACATAGACCCAGAGAAGCCACAGCACCACGAAGCACAGCCAGTACGTATCCTGAATGCGCCCGTCCCCGATGGAGGCGATGGAGTAGATCGGCGGGGTCAGCTGGGCGCAGAACAGACCCGCCGTCAGGAAGATCAGCCAGAACGGATGACGGAAGGTGTAGGGGCTATCCTTGGCCGCCCGCCACAGAAGAGGCGAAACCAGCGCCGTCAGCCCCAGCAGGGGGAAACGCACATAGCCCGCCATCAAAATCACGCCCTCGTACAGAGAACGGGCGACGGCCTTCACCGGCGAGCAGGTGTAACCGATCATCCCGGCGCGCACCGTGTTGCCCGGCGCGGACATGCTGTAAACGAATCCCGCCGCCAGCACCGCAAAGCACACAAGGAACGTCCACCGCCGGGGGCGGCGCTTCCCAAACAGCCACGCCAGCACGCAGGCCAGCGCACACAGGCTGAACAGTCCGCCGCTGTAGCTTCCGCCGCCCAAGGCGGCCATGCACAAAAGAAGAACGGCCGTCAGCCCCGCAGCGCCGCCCCGGCTTTCCGTCCGGTACAGCCGCACAAGCAGCGCCGCGCTCAGCGCCATCAGCGAATAAATGAACACATTGCCTACGCCGCCGTTGAACCAGTAGAACGCCTCGCCCATATCGGGCATGAACTGGAGCATCACCGTCAGCGTCAGGGAAGAAAGAACGGTGGTCTCCCAGCGCATCAGTCCCAGACCCCGCCGGCCAAACACCGTAGCGAAAAAGAACCAGAAGCAGCCGAGGAACGCCGTCAGCAGGAAGCAGCCGGAGATCCAGTACAGTCCCTCCGAAAAGGTGCCCGGCTGCAAATTGCTCAAAAGGGTGCCCGTGTAGGTGCCCTGCCACGTGTAGCGGGTCTGAGCGGCGTTTTTCAACGCAGCTTTCAGGGCCGCGCCCAAATCGCCGGTCTCCTTCCACACCTGATGGGGCACGGCGGAAAAGCCGAAATCGTCATAATAGGGATGATTATACCCGGTCATTCCATACAGCGGCAAAACGCTGAAGCCCAGCGCCAGCAGGCAGAGGGCGCAGACCGCCCGCCGCAGACCCTTTTGTTCGCCTTTCCGTTCACGGCCCCTTTCGTGCATCCGCCCGCCTCCTTTCGCCGGTGAAAAGTACTTTTCCTAATGTATCATTATAACATCCTTCCGGGAAATTGACCAGTCCCCTGAAAAACTCCGTTTTGCGGGATTTTTTCGTTGACAGAAAGCGATTTTTCGGCTATAATCATCTGGCTGTCAAGGAAAAAGCATTGACAGCGGTAAAGGAGCCGTCGCCTTGAAGGAACCGTCCGTCCCCAACCCGCAGGAAGCCCGGCTGGAAGCCAGCGTGGAAATGGGCACCCTGTGCGCCTTTTACGGCGGGCTTTTGACGGACAAGCAGCTTCAGGCCATGCAGCTTCATTTCGACGAGGATCTTTCGCTGGGCGAGATCGCCCGGCAGATGAATGTAAGCCGCCAGAACGTACACGATCTGATCGCCCGCTCTTCGGAAAAGCTCCGGGCCTGCGAAGCCGCCCTCGGCGCGGCGGGACGCATGGAACGGATGCTGGAGCGGCTGGCCCGGGTGCAGGAGCTGCTCGGCGCTATCGCCGGGCAGGACATTCCCACCGAGGCTCGCGCCCTGACCGACGAGGCGGCCCGACAGATCCAACGGATTCAGCAAGAGGAGGAGGACGCCCATGGCCTTTGAGGGTCTCAGTTCCAAATTATCCAGCGCGCTCTCCAAGCTGACCAGCCGGGGCAAGCTGACCGAGCAGGCCGTCAAGGAGGGAATGCGCGACGTGCGCATGGCCCTTCTGGAGGCCGACGTCAACTACCTGGTGGTCAAGGATTTCTGCAAAAAAGTCACCGAGCGCTGCGTGGGCCAGCAGGTGCTGGACAGCCTGTCCCCGGCCCAGCAGGTGATGAAGATCGTCAGCGAGGAAATGACGGCCCTGATGGGCTCCGAGCACGCCCGGCTGACCTGGTCGTCCTCCGTGCCTACTATTTATATGCTGTGCGGCCTGCAGGGCGCCGGTAAGACCACCATGGCGGGCAAGCTGGCCAACTACCTGCAGAAGCAGGGCAAAAAGCCGCTGCTGGCCGCGTGCGACATTTACCGTCCCGCCGCCATCAAGCAGCTGCAGGTGGTCGGCTCTCAGGTGAACGTGCCCGTGTACGAGCACGGCACGCAGGACCCGGTCAAGACGGCGCAGGAGGCCATCGAGCAGTGCCGCCACTACGGCCGGGACGTGCTGATCATCGACACCGCCGGCCGGCTGCAGATCGATACCGCGCTGATGGAGGAGCTTCGCCGCATCAAGGCGGAGATCAAGCCGCAGGAGATTCTGTTCGTGGTGGACGCCATGACCGGTCAGGAGGCCGTGAACGTGGCCAAGACCTTCGACAGCGATCTGGGCATCGACGGCGTGATCCTGACCAAGCTGGACGGCGACACCCGCGGCGGCGCAGCCCTGTCCATCAAGGCCGTCACCGGCAAGCCCATCAAGTTCTCCGGCACGGGCGAAAAGCTCTCCGACATCGAGCCCTTCTACCCCGACCGCATGGCCAGCCGCATTCTGGGCATGGGCGACATGATGACCCTCATCGAAAAGGCGCAGGAGGCCTTCGATGAAAAGGAAGCCGAGAAGCTGGTCAAGCGCGGCCCGCAGGAGCTGACGCTGGAGGATTTTCTCAGCCAGATGCAGCAGATGAAAAAGATGGGCGGTCTGCAGTCCATGCTGAGTATGCTGCCCGGTGCCAACAAGCTGCAAGATGTGGAGATCGACGAGAACGCCCTGAAGAAGCCGGAGGCCATCATCCGCAGCATGACCCCCCGGGAGCGCCGGAACCCCGGCATTCTCAACGCCAGCCGCCGCAAGCGCATCGCGGCGGGCAGCGGCACCACCGTGCAGGACGTGAACGCCCTCATCCGTCAGTTCGAGCAGGCCAAGGACATGATGAAGAAAATGATGGGCAACAAGCTGATGCGCAGGGGAAAGCGACGCTTCTCCTTCTAAAATCCCCTTTTCCCCGCTGAACACCGCCCGGCGAATCCCGCCGGCGATTCAGATACAAATCCCTCACCAATCAGAATACTAGGAGGAACAGAATTATGGTTAAGATGCGTTTGAAGAGAATGGGCATGAAGAAAAAGCCTTTCTACCGTGTGGTTGTGGCTGACGAGCGCAGCCCCCGGGACGGCCGCTTCATCGAGGAGATCGGCTACTACGATCCCATGACCGAGCCCGCCGCCACCATCAAGATCGACGCTGAGAAGGCCCAGAAGTGGCTGAAGTCCGGCGCTCAGCCCACCGACACCGTCCGCGTTCTGCTCAAGAAGAGCGGCGTCATCGAGGGCTAAGCCTCATGAAAGAGCTCGTCGAATACGTCGCGCGGTCGCTGGTGGACAACAAGGACGCCGTGACCGTTGAGGAGACCGTCGGGCCGGAAGCGACGATTTTGGAGCTTCACGTAGCGCCCGAGGATATGGGCAAGGTCATCGGCAAGCAGGGCCGCATCGCCAAGGCCATCCGGTCTGTGGTTCGCGCCGCTACCGCCAAGGACGCCAAGCCCGTCTTTGTGGAAATTCAATAACCCATCGCGCACCGGTCTCCCGAAAGGCTGCCGGTGCGCGCTTTCTAAGGAGAACGTTTTTATGAAGCAAACGCATCTGCTGGTGGGCGAGATCGTCCGGCCCCAGGGCATCCGGGGCGAGGTCAAGCTCCGCCATTTCACCGACGACCCTTACCGCTTCGAGGAGCTGGACGCAGTGCTGCGCCAAACCGGAGAGGGCTTTGAGCCGCTGGCCATCGAGGCCTGCCGGGTGCAGGGCGACGACGTGTACCTGAAGCTGGAGGGCTTTGACGACCGCAACGCCGCCGAAACGCTGCGGGGAGCCATGCTCTACGTAGACCGGGAGCACGCGGCGGAGCTGGAGGAGAACCAGTTCTTCATCGCCGACCTGCTGGGCGCGGAAGCCGTGGACACCAAGGGCGGCGAGATCGGAGTTCTGAAGGACGTGCTGACCCCCGGCGGCACTGACATTTTTGTTTTCGACACTCCGGCAGGCGAGGTTCTGGTGCCCATCATCGAGAAGGTGGTGGTCTCGCTGGACGTGGAGGCCGGCCGCATCGTACTCAACGAAGAAACCCTGAACGAGGTGGCAGTGTATGAGGATCGCCATTCTGACCATCTTTCCTGAGATGTTCGAAAGCGTGCTGGGTTCCAGCATTCTGGGCCGGGCCCGCAGGGAAAAGCTGGTGGAGATCGAGCCGGTGGACATCCGCCCCTTCAGCGACCGCAAGCATAAGAATACCGACGATTACCCCTTCGGCGGCGGCGCGGGCATGGTGATGCTGGCCCAGCCCATCTGCGACGCGGTGCGACACCTGCGCGCGCAGGGGTATACGGGCAAATGCATCTATATGAGCCCCCGGGGCAAGACCCTCACCCAGCAGAAGGTGGTGGAGCTGGCCGGGGAGGAAAATCTCATTCTGCTCTGCGGCCATTATGAGGGCGTGGATCAGCGGGCCATCGACGCGGTGGTGGACGAGGAGCTGTCGCTGGGGGATTTCGTCCTGACCGGCGGCGAGCTGGCCGCCATGGCCGTGTGCGACGCAGTGGCCCGGTATGTGCCCGGCGTGCTGGGCAGCAGCGACAGCACCGACGAGGAGAGCTTCACCGGCGGGCTGCTGGAGTACCCTCAGTATACCCGGCCCCGGGAGTTTGAGGGCGTGGAGGCCCCGGAGGTTCTGCTCAACGGCGACCATGCCAAGATTCGCGCATGGCGGCGGCGGCAGGCTCTGCTGGCGACGGCTAAAATGCGCCCCGATCTGTTCGAAACGGCCCCCATGACCGACAAGGAACGGCAGGAAACCCTGCTTTTTCTCCAAAGGGAGGAGGAGAACCATGCTGCTCCGTAAGCTGGTGGCGGCCCTTTGCCCGCTGCTTCTGTGCGTCGTGCTGTGCCTTTTGTACCGCTGGCTGGACGGCGTTCTGGGCGCAGGGCTGTTCTGGTCCTTCCTGCTCAAGGGTCTGCTGCTGGGCGTAATGCTGGCGCTGATCATTCCGCTGGCAGGTCTGCGCTGCCACTCCAAGGGCTTGCAGCCGTGGCTCTACGCGGGCGCGGCCCTGCTGGCCGTGACTCTGTGCTATCAGTATCTGGAAACCGCCGGCGTCGTTCATTCCGCGCTGCTGCTTTCCCTCTTTACCCTGAATGGTCAGGTCATTCTGGTAGAAGGGGCCGCCGCCGGATTTATGACCGTCACCGCCCTGCTTTCCAAGCATTGACCCCTCTCAAACGCATAAAAAGCCCGCTTTCTTCAACAGACAGAAGAAAGCGGGTTTTTCACATTTTTTGAGTGGAAAATCGACTCGCGCTATAGCGATACGGGCAACTTTCCCGCTTCAAGCCATGCTGCCGGGAAGGTCTGCCGCACAAGCCGAGGCGCTGGGGCTCAACCCCTACAACGAAAATAGCCCGCCTGAACGGCGAGCGATTTTCACAATCATTTTCCCCCGCAGGGAAACCTACCAGACCTGCGAGCCACGAGGCCTTCCGCCGAGCGGCGACCTTGGGGCACATGCCTAACGGTATCGTCCAACGCCTGTCCGCCCGAAGGGCGGGCAGCCCGGGGTGCAGGGGCACTGCCCCTGCTCACCTGCGGATGGCGTTGTATTTTTCGGCGCAGGTCGCCTGTACCTTGTCCATGGCTTTCTGGACTTCGTCGTCGGTCAGGGTGCGGTCGGCGGCGCGGAAGGTCAGGGAGAAGGCCACGCTCTTCTTGCCCAGACCGGCCTGAACGCCCCGGTATACGTCGAACATCTCGATGGATTCCAGCAGCGCGCCCGCCGCCTTGCGCATGGCGGCCATCAGCGGGCCCACGTTCACTTCCTCGTCCATCACCAGAGCCAGATCCCGGCTCATGGAGGGGAAACGGGGCAGGGGCTTCATTTCGCCCATGGGCTTGCCGTACTCAAGCAGCTGCGCCAGATCGATCTCCGCCACGATGGCCCGGCGGGGCATGTCGAAGGCTTCCCGAACCGTGGGATGCACCTCGCCCAGCACGGCAAAGACCTGCTGGCCGCGAACCAGCCGTGCGCAGCGGCCTGGATGATAGTAGCAGTCGCCGCCCGCCTCCACCTCGCAGGAGATGCCGCAGGCGTTCAGCAGAGCTTCCACCGCGCCGCGCAGGGTGAAAAAGTCCGCGTCCTCGCCGTAAATGCCCATGCACAGGGTCTGGGTCTCGGTGGGCAGCCCCTCCGCCGTGGGATGGTGCGGATCGAACACTGCCGCCATCTCATACAGAGAAGCGCTTTCCGTGGCGTGGTTCATGTTGAAGGACAGGGTCTTGAGCATATCGCAGACCAGCGTGGGCCGCATGACGGCGGTGTCCTCGCCCAGCGGATTGCGGATGGCCATGGGCTGCATGCGCAGGTCGCTTTCCGGCAGACCCAGCTTGGCGATCTCCTTCCGGCCGGTGAAGGAATAGTTCATGATCTCCAGATAGCCCATGCCCTGAAGGAGACGGCCCAGCTTGTTCTTCAGGTGCTTCATGGGGCTGACGCCGCCCTGCGTGGTGCTGCCCTTGAGGGGCGTCGCGCCGATGTGGTCGTAGCCGTACATCCGCAGGCATTCCTCGCAGACGTCCGCCTCGCCGTCCAGATCCTCCCGGAAGGAAGGTACCTTCACGGTGAGGGTATCGCCGTCGCGGGTGGTCTCGAAGCTCAGCTTGTTGAGGATGCGCACCATGTCGTCGGCGGGGATCTCCACGCCCGCCCGGTTCTGGATGCGCTTCACGCTGGCCGTGATGACCTGCTGGGGCTTGGGGTCGGGGTAGAGGTCGATGGCGCCGCTGACCACGTCGCCCGCGTTCAGCACGTTCACCAGATGGCAGGCCCGGTCCAGCGCCTCCATGACGGTGGCGGCGCAAACGCCGCGCTCGAAACGGCCGCTGGCCTCGGTGCGCATCCCCAGCGCGCGGCTGGTGAGGCGGATGGCGGTGCGGTCGAAGGCGGCGCACTCAAACATCACGTCGGTGGTGCCCTCCAGGATCTCGCTTTCCTCTCCGCCCATGATGCCGGCCAGACCGGTGGCGTTGTTCGCGTCGCAGATGCACAGATCGTCCGGGCGCAGCTTCCGCTCCACACCGTCCAGCGTGGTCAGCACTTCGCCCTCATGAGCCCGGCGGACGATGATCTCCCGGCCCGCTACCTTGCTCAGGTCAAAGGCGTGCATGGGATGGCCGTACTCAATCATGACGAAGTTGGTAATATCCACGATATTGTTGATGGAACGCAGCCCCGCCGCGTGCAGGTACTTGCGCAGCCACAGGGGAGAGGGCGCAATGCGCACGTTCTTGATGACCCGGGCCGCGTAGCGGGGGCACAGGTCGGGCGCTTCCACGCGGACTTTCACTTCGTCGTGAATGTCGCCGCACGCTTCGGTCACGTCGGTCTTGGGCGCTTTGAAGGCGGTGTCCAGCGCCGCGGCGGTCTCCCGGGCAATGCCCAGCGCGCACAGACAGTCGGGACGGTTGGCCAGAATTTCGAAATCCACGGCGTAGTCGTCAATGCCCAGAATGGGGCGCACGTCGCTGCCCACGGCGTATTCTTCGTTGAAGATCAGCAGGCCCGCATCCCCTACGCTGGGGTACAGCTCCTGCGGCACCTTCAGTTCCGTAGCGGAGCAGAGCATGCCCTCGGAGACCATGCCCCGCAGCTTGCCCTTCTTGATCTTGACGCCGCCGGGCAGGTGGGAACCGTCCAGCGCTACGGGCACCAGTACGCCCGCCTTTACGTTGGGCGCGCCGCATACGATGTGCAGCGGCTCCTCGCCGCCCACGTCTACCGTACACTGATGCAGATGGGTGCCCTCCACGTCCTCGCAGGTCAGCACACGGCCCACGACCACCTTGTCCATGCCGTCGGCCACGTCCTCCACGCCCTCCACGGCCGTGCCGGACATGATCATTTTGCTTTCATAGTCCTTGGGACTGACGGGAATGTCCGCGTATTCCCGAATCATATTCATACCCAGTTTCATCGTTCATTCCCTCCTTAGCGAAGCTGTCCCAGCAGACGGGCGTCGCCCTCGTAGAGCAGACGCATATCGGTGATGCCGTAGCGCTTCATGGCGATGCGCTCCAGACCGATGCCAAAGGCGAAGCCGGAATACTTGTGGCTGTCGATACCGCACATTTCCAGCACCTTGGGGTTCACCATGCCGCAGCCAAGCACTTCCACCCAGCCGGTGTCCTTGCAGATGCGGCAGCCCTTGCCATGGCAGGCGGAGCAGGTCAGGTCCACCTCGGCGCTGGGCTCGGTGAAGGGGAAGAAGCTGGGGCGGAAGCGGGTGGAAACATCGTTGCCGTAAAGCTTCTTGGCGAAGGCCTCCAGCGTGCCGCGCAGGTCGGACATGCTGACGTTTTCGTCCACCACCAGACCCTCCATCTGATGGAATACGGGGCTGTGGGTCGCGTCCACCTCGTCGGCGCGGTACACGCGGCCGGGGCAGATGATGCGGATGGGCGGCTTGCGGGTCAGCATGGCCCGGGCCTGCATGGGGCTGGTATGGGTGCGCAGCACAATGTTGTCGTCCATATAGAAGGTATCCTGCGCGTCCCGGGCCGGATGGTTCTTGGGCAGGTTCATCAGCTCAAAATTATAGTGATCCAGCTCCACCTCGGGACCTTCCATCACCTCGAAGCCAAGGCCGGTGAAGCAGTCGATCAGCTCGTCCATCACCAGCGTGATGGGATGGGCGCTGCCCACCTTCACAGGGCGGCGGGGTTCGGTCACGTCGATGGTCTCCGCCTTCAGGGCGGCTTCCCGCTCCAGCTTCTGCAGGGCCTCCTGCCGCTCGTTCATGCGTTCGGTCAGCCACTGGCGCGCCTCGTTGATCTGCGCGCCCACCTTGGGCCGCTCCTCCGGGGCCAGCTTGCCCATGCCCTTGAGCAGCTCGGTCAGGGTGCCCTTCTTGCCCAGCACCTTGACGCGCAGCGCGTCCAGCGCGGCGGTGTCCTTCATTTCGGAGAGGTTCTGTTCCACCTGCTCCCGCAGTTCCCGCAGAGTATCTGTCACTGCCATGATGAGGTTCCTCCTTCTATCGTTTCATCAAAATGGAATGGGAATGGTGAAGTTCATGCTTTTCCCAGCAGGTCGGGGATGTCGGATTCCCCGTACACGGGAACGCCGCGCTCCCGAAGCAGCTGGGCGAACACGCCGTCGCCCTCCGTCAAAGCGCCGGAAAAGCTGCCGTCGTAGATCACGCCCTTCCCGCAGGATGGGCTGCGCTCCTTGAGCACCGCGCCCTCCGCGTGGAAAAAGTCCAGCAGCCGCAGGGCTTCCTCCGCGCCCCGATGGTACTCCGCCGTCACGTCCCGGCCCTGACGGCTGACCACCCGGTCTCCCTGCCGTTCGCTGGGGGCGCGGGGCGTAGGCAGACCGCCCAGCTGCTCCGGGCAGACGGGGATCAGCCGGTATTGCTCCGCCAGCGCCTCCACGCCGGGCTGAGGCTTGCTTCCGCCGTCGTAGCGGCACCTCACCCCCAGCAGACAGGCGCTGATCAGCAGCGTTTTCATGCCGTTCTCCTTTCCTGCATCGCCGTTTTCGGCCATCAAAAAAGCCCCGTCCCCTCATGGGACGAGGCCTGAACGCCGCGTGTTACCACCCAAATTCCGCACGGGCCGCAGGGCCGATGCGCTCTTCGCCTGTAACGGGGCCTGACCGTTTCCCCTTACTGAAAAAGGTTCAGGGGAAAAGCTCGGAAGGGAATTTCCCGCAGCCGATTCGGACGGCTTGCAGCAAGGAACGCGGAGTTCCTGCCGTCCTCTCTGAGAATCGCTGTTGATCGGGCGTTTGTCTTCGTCATTGCCATGCGTCCCGAAGCCGGAACGCGGTGCTATTATAGCACGGAAGCCGGGCTTTGGCAAGGGGCGGCGCGGTTTTCCGGCAGCAGGAAGAAGGCGGCCAGCCACAGCGGCAGGGACGCCATGGCGGGCAGCAGATAGCGGATGTAGACCTCCGGGCAGAACAGGGTGGCCGCCGCCGTAACGGCCGAGGGAATCATCACCAGCAGCGTTTTCCTCCGCCGCAGGATCCATGAAACATAGGCCAGCAGGATCATGCCGTTGACGCAGAAGCCCATGCTGGCGAAATTCCCGATCAGGGGCAGCCGGTCGAACCGGAAGTACCATTCCGTCAGCGCCCGCTGCCAGCTCATCAGGGGACGAATCTCTTCCAGATTGAAGAACTGCGTCTCGTGGAAGGCATAGGGATAGGTGTACTGCTGAATATCCGCGTAGCTGTGATAGGTGGGCACGTTCTGCTGCAGGTCGAACATCCAGTAGTTCATGTTCAGCATCGCGTCCAGATAATCCACGGGATACTGACGGAGTTGCTTCCACCAGAACCGCAGATAGGCCTCCGGGGAATGCTTTCCCCGCTCCAGCACGTCCACCGTGGTCTTGACCCCGTCCGCATGGGCCGGGTCGTAGCGCTCCGCCAGCTGATCGTAGGCGATCATCGTATCAACGGCGGCTTTTTCCTCCTCCGTTACGCCCTCGCCGCCGTAAAACTTGGCCACTCGGGCCGTCTGCTGGAACGGGATGGACAGATAGTCATAGAACCTGACCTCTTCCAGCCCCAAAAATCGCGTCGCGGCAGCGTTGGCTCCCGCGCTCAGGCCGAAGGCCAGCGCGCTGCACACCAGCAGACAGGGGATGTTTCGCCGCAGCGCCGGGCGGCGGCAAAGGACGATCAGTATCGCCGCAAGGCAGGGAACCGCCACGGGCACGCCGTTGTAGCGGGTCAGCACCGCCAGCAGGCAGTCTGCCGTCAGCAGCACCCAGCGGGATTTTTTTCGGCAGAAGGCCTCCGGCTCCGCCAGAAATTCCGTCAGAAGCACGCCCAACAGCAGCATCCACACCATGTATTGCGCATCCTTGCCCAGCGTAGTGATCCAGCCAATATAGATGGGATTGACGGCAAACAGTGCCAATGTCAGAAGCTGCACCCAGCGGGGCGCTTTTCGGGTGTGCATCAGCCACAGGGCATAGCTCAGCGTCAGCATCAGGCTCAGGCACTGGAACAGCATGATGGCGAAGTAGGCCCAGTTCACATTGCCCAGCTTTTCACCCAGCAGGAACGCACCGCCGTACAGAAGCGTTCCCGTGGGCGGAAAGGTGTTGTTCTTCGGCGAAAGGCCGAGAACCATCCGAATGGGCATCACCACGTCCAGATGAATCACGCCCGGATATTTGATCGCGATCTGCCAGCCGTAAGCCGCCAGCAGCACCAAAAAGGGAAACTCGAAGGGATGCCTGTCCCAGAAAGCGCAGAAGCGTTCCTCTTTTCGGGGACGGCTCAGCCCCTCCGCCAACGCCCGAAGGGCATACAGGAACCACAGGGACATGCCCGCAAAGATCAGCAGGCTTTTGAACAGCTGGAAGCTGTTCTGCCAGATCAGACGAACGGTCTCCCCGGCCCGCATAGCGGCGCACAGCAGCGCTATGCCGCCCAGAAAAGCGCTCAGCAGGTACTCGCCCGCCTTTGCGCCCTCCGCCCGGCGAAGCAGATACCGCCGGGCCAGCCAGAACGCCAGCAGCAGTACGCAGGTCGCGGCCAGCGGCTCCAGAGTGAACGAACGGGACGTGCGCCCGATCAGCTGATACAGAAAGCCTCCCGCGTCCACCGCGTCCGGGTTCAGCTTTCGAGCTGCCGTCATCTCCAGCCCGGCGGCGAGGGTCATCAAAAGCGCTGCCAGCGCGGCAGCGCCCGTCCGAAGGGTCTTTGGTGACTTTTTCAAAAGCGCTTCTCCCCGCTTTCCCCTGTTTTATTCTGCCGCGCTTTCCTTCACCCGGCGGAATTTTTCTCGATCCAGATGGCGGACGATGGCAACGCCGGCGATCAGGCCGCAGCCCATGCCCACGCTCCGCAGCCCTGTCACGGTATAATACGTACAGGCCGCCGCAGCAAAGACCGCAAAGGCCACAATGCTGCGAACGCGGTTGGGCTTAATGACCCAGACCACAGAGAAGAAGATATAGGGCACGGCCAGAAACAGCACCGTGGGCATGGGCACCAGCGCCAGCAGCACCCCAAAGGCGGTGGCGATGCACTTGCCGCCGCTGAAATGGTCAAAGGGCGCGGTGGCGTGGCCCAGCACCGGGGCCATCATAACGGCGGCAAACTGCATAGGTTCTATCCCCACGGTATGCGCCGCCAGATACACGGGCAGAAAGCCCTTGGACAGATCGAAAAACAGGCAGAGGAGCCCCGCCGCCACGCCGCAGTGCTGAAACACGTTGGCCGCACCGGGGTTATGGTCGTCGCTCAGGGCGCACACGTCCTTATGCAGCACCAGTCTGGGGATCCAGCGGCAGAACATGATGCTGCCCAGCAGATACCCGGCGACGATATGCAGCGTCCATACGACCATGGGATCCTGCGTCTGCAGGTAGCGGATCATCATTGGTTCAAGATAAACTGCGCGATCGTGTGGGCTGCGTGAGCCGGGAGCGTCTCCCGCTGGGCCCTGCGCATCCTTTCCGCCCGCTCCGGATCGATGGCGAGCTGTATGGCGAAGGCCACGGCCTCCGCGTCGTCCCGGGCGCTCAGCGCCATGCCGTGCTGCTGGAAAAACGCCGCGTTGCAGGTCTCGCAGCCGGGAATGGCCTTCACCGCCACAAAGGGCACGTTGGCCGCGGCGGCCTCCGTGCTGGTCAGCCCGCCGGGCTTGGAAAGCATCACGTCGGCGGCCCGCATGTATACCGGCACCTGATCGGTAAAGGGAACGGGCCGAATCTGCCCCTCCGCGCCGTAGCGCTCCCGAATCGTCTCACCCAGGCTTTCGTTATGACCCACCAGAATCTGCGCCAGCATGGTCTCGTCTGCCGCCGCCAGAAAGGCGTCGCACAGCCCCAGCAGGCTTTCGCAGCCCACGCCGCCGGTCATGATGAGGAACAGCTTCTGCTCCCCGGGCACGCCCAGTCTGGCCCGGGCCTCCTGCCGGGACAGGGGGGAATCGAAGGCCGGCGAAACGGGAATGCCGAAGGGATGCAGCTTGTCAGCGGGCAGGCCCCGGCGGATCAGATTCTCCGACAGGCTGGCATGAGGGGTGAAATACCCGTCCAGCTCTGTTTCCGCCAGAAAAGGAGTGCAGGTATAGTCGGTCATGATCCCATAGGCAGGAACGGTGCTTTTGCCCCGCTTTTTCAGAGCGGTCATGGCCTCCATGCCGTACAGGTGGGTGCAGACTACATCCGTATATTGCTGCGCCTCCAAAAAACGATTCAGCCGCTCGGCATAGGCCGCGTTGGCCAGATACACCGGCGACACCCAGCCCGTAGCGTCGTACAGCGCGCCCGCTTTATACAGCGCGCCGAAAGCCTTGGGCGTGCGGCGGATCATACCGTTATAGAAGGAAGAAATAAAATGCTGGGCGTGTTTTCCCTGAAAAGAAACCGGGTCCATGATCCGGGACGGCACCTCCAGCGCGTCAAAGGCGCTGTGCATGGCACGGGCGGCGCTGTTGTGCCCCTCGCCCGTAAAGCAGCTCAGAATCAGGATTCTCCGCTCCAAAGTCGAACCTCCTTTCAGGATCGCGTCAGGCCTCGGCCGCAGGCAGCGCGGTGGCCTGAACCTCCATCACGTGGCGGCCGTCGGTCTTCAGCACGTCAAACCGCCACTTTTCCCACTGGAAGGAATCCCCCGGTTTGGGGATATTCTCGGTCTGCTCCATCACCCAGCCGCCCACGGTGCTGGCGTCCGCGTCTCCGATCTCCTGATCCAGCGCGTCCTCCAGCTCGTCCAGCGGCGTATCGCCAAGGATCAGCAGAGAGCCGTCCTTGCCGTGTCGGATATTGACCTGCACCTGATCGTGCTCGTCCCAGATCTCGCCCACCAGCTCCTCCAGAATATCCTCCATGGTGACGATACCGGCGGTGCCGCCGTACTCGTCCGCCACCACGGCCATCTGGCTGCGGGTGCGCTGCATCAGCTTCAGCGTCGTGCTGACCTGCGCCGTTTCCGGCACGAACAGGGGCTTCTTCATCAGCTCCTGCAGGGTGCAGGGGCCCTTCTGCAGCCGGTGGAAGAAATCCTTCTGGTGCAGAACGCCCACGATATGATCCAGCGATTCGTCATACACCGGCAGACGGGAGTGCTTGCTTTCCTGCAAAATCGCCACCACTTCCTCCTGTGTGGAGTCCAGCGGCACGCCTTCCACCTTGACCCGGGGCGTGAGGATATCCGTCAGGCTGCGGTCGTCAAACAGCTCGATGCTGTTTTTCAGCAGGTCGCCCTCGTCTTCGTTCATGCCGCCCTCCTGCTGCACCTCGTCCACCAGCGTCAGCAGCTCGTCCTGAGAGAAGGTACGGTCTTTTTCGAAATGGAACACGCGGCACAGCAGCTTTTTCCACCCGGAAAACACCGCGTTGATGGGCTTGAGCACCACCAGCAGCACCCGCATGACCGGCGTTACGGCCATGGCGAAGTTTTCCGGCATTTCCTTGGCGACGCTCTTGGGCGTGATCTCGCCGAAGATCAGCACCACCACCGTACACACGATCGTTGAAACGGTCGGGCCCGAAGACGAACCCAGCAGGTTTACGAACATCACCGTGCCGATAGAGGCCATCGAAATATTGACGATATTATTGCCCACCAGAATGGAGGACAGCAGACTATCGTAATTTTCAGCCAGCTTCAGCGCGGCCTCGGCCCGCTTATTGCCCTTTTCGGCCATATTTTTCAGCCGCGTCCGATTCAGCGCGGAAAACGACGTTTCCGTCGCCGAGAAAAACGCAGACATCACCAGCAGAACGACCATAATGATTCCCTGAATCAAATTCCCATCCACAGAAAAAACCTCCTGGCAGGCAGGGGCAGTGCCCCTGCACCCCGGACTGCGCGCTATGCGCGCAGGGTACTAGAATGACATGCAGCTTGGCTGCGAAGTTACCGCCGCTCGGCAAGGGGCAGTGCCCCTGCACCCCACACCGCGCCCTTTGGGC
>ERZ772860.358-NODE-358-length-42536-cov-9.530637_pt1 | contig 42536 bp, 35 predicted proteins | sample MGYA00511342_ERZ772860 | MGnify/ENA primary metagenome ERZ772860 (study PRJEB29015, sample SAMEA2737665) | human gut metagenome | biome: human gut; feature: human-associated habitat; material: faeces | place: China | collected 2012 ... | reverse complement strand
GGCTCTGCGCGCTTTGCGCGCAGCTTTCGGCTCCGCCGAAAGGGGCTGCGCCCCGCTCCCGGATGCTGCGGCCAACCGGGATTATTCTTCCCCGACAACCACAAATACATTGGCGGAAACACCGTTATAGATCTTGACCTCGATGGTGTAGGAGCCAAAGGCCTTGATATCGTCCTTCAGCACAACCTTGCGCTTTTCCAAAGTGACACCCAGCTGCTTTTCTATGCCCTCAGCAATCTCCTTGGCGGTGACGGAGCCGAACAGCTTGCCGTTGGCGCCGGCCTTGGCGGTCAGCTTCACGGTCTTGCCGTCAATGGCGGCCTTCTGCTCCTCGGCGGCCTTCTGCTCCTCCGCCAGGCGGTAGGCCTTAGCGGCCTCGCGATTTTTCAGCTCGTTCATGGCGCCAGCATCGGCGGGGATGGCCAGGCCTCTCTTCAGCAGGAAATTGCGGGCGTAGCCATCGGCTACCTCCACCAGCTCGCCCTTTTTACCGGTTCCTTTTACATCCTGTTTCAGTACTACTTTCATGCGTCTTTTCCTCCCTTGGGGTTTTCTTCATAATACCGGTCGATGGCGACCAGCAGCTGCTGGCGGCAATCCTCCAGTGTAATATCTTTGATCTGCGCGCCCGCCATGGTCTGGTGGCCGCCGCCGCCCATCCCTTCCAGGATGAGCTGAACATTGATGGCACCCATACTGCGGGCCGAAATATTCACGGCGCCGTCCTGCTCATACAGCACAAAGGAAGCATCCACCCCGCTGATACCCAAAAGGTCATCGGCGGCCTGCGGCGCCACTACCCGGATGCCCTCCACATTGGCGCCGGAGGTGCAGCTGATGGCACAGCCACGGTATACCTCCGCAGCGCTCACCAGGCGGCTGCGCTCCTGGTAGCTTTCCATGCTGGAAGCAAACAGCTTGCGAACCGCTACGGTATCGGCGCCCATGCGGCGCAGGAAAGCCGCAGCTTCAAAGGTCCGCACGCCGGTGCGCAGGATAAAGCTCTTGGTATCCAGCATGATGCCGGCCAGCAGGGCTTCGGCCTCCGCCACGCTGATGCGCAGCTTGCCTTCTTTGAAATACTGTACCAGTTCGGCCACCATTTCGCTGGCGGAGCTGGCATACGGCTCGTGGAAAAAGATGATAGCGTTATCAATGTGCTCCACCATCTTGCGGTGGTGGTCAATGACGATAACATTGCGGCAGGCTTCGTAGATCTCCCGGCTTTCCAGAATGGAGGGGATGTGGGTATCCACTACCACCAGCAAGGTATTGCGGCTCACCATATCCAGCCCCTGCGCCGGAGAAACAAAGGCGTCCTCGTAGCGTTTATCCTGCTGCAGCATATGGCGGTACAGCGGCTGCGCCAAGCTCTTTTCGGTATCCAGCACAATGGAACAGGGCTTGCCCAGTGTGGAAAGGCCAGCGTACATGCCAATGGCCGCGCCCAGACAGTCCAAGTCGGCAAAGCGGTGGCCCATGATGAGGATATTATCGCAGGTGGTGGCCACTTCGGTAATGGCGTTGGCCATAATACGGGCGCGCACCTTATTGCGCTTTTCCACCCCGCGGCCGGTGCCGCCAAAAAACTCATAGCCGTTCTTCTGCCGCAGCGCCACCTGGTCGCCGCCGCGGCCCAGGGCCATATCCAGCGCCTGGCGGGAGATGGTCTCGCTCTCATGCAGGCTGGCCGCCATGGGCGAAACACCGATGGACATGGTCGCGTTGTTGCGGTCGCCGGTATCCACTGCCCGGATGGCATTGAGAATGGGGAAGCGGTCCTCAATGACCCGCTTCATATAGCGCTCCTCCACCACCGCAAGGAAGCGGTCGCGGTCTAGCTTTTTTACCAGGCCGTGGTTTTCCTCGGCAAAGGTCTCGATGATATGCTCGATCTGCCCCATGGTGCGGCTGCGCTCGTTTTCCTTGGCATCGGTAAACAGCTCGGAGTAGTTATCAATGAGCATGGTAAGCACATAGGGCCGGGAATCAAAGTATTCCTGGGTATAGTGCTTCAGGTCGTTATCATCCACCAGGCAGATGATGGTCAGCGGCTCCTTGGTGGAGCTGGAGTGCATGAGGAACACGGTGTAGTGCCGCTCCCCTATCACGATATCCCGGCCTTCGGCGCTGCTTTCGGCCTGCCAATCCAGTCCGGGTACCAGCTCCGCTATATTATGCCCAAACAGCTCCTGCCCGGGGAACACCCCCTGCTTGGCGGGGGGATTGCTCCACACCACCTCACCGCTTTCCCGCACGATGAGGGACGGCATGGGCAGGGACAGCACGGCGTCGCTCATGATGTGCTCCAGCGAATCCTTCAATCTTCCAAAGCGGCGGCGGTTCTGCCGGGTGATAACGGTCATCCAGATGATGCACCCAAGGGAGAGCAATGCCCACGCCCCCAGGCAGATATAGAACAGGGTCATATCGTAGCGGGAGGTGACGGCGGCCATCAGGCCGCAGGCCACTATCAGCACCGCAAGAATAGGACGATATTGGTTCAATCGTTCCTGCATAAGATCCCTCCGTTTCGGTCGTTGGATCGGCCCCGCCGCGGGTGCGGCCGGGAAAAATAGATATAGCTTCTCACTTTACATTTTATTATACCACGCCCGCCCGCAAAAGGAAAGCACTATCTTACACGGGGTGGGGTTTTCATTTGGGCGCCGGTGTGCTAAAATAGCAGCAGAAGGAGCCTTCGCTCTGCATGGACACCGGCCATACATCGGGCGCCCCTCCGCTTTAGTCGTGCTGACCCTTGCGGGCAACCCTCCCCGCTGCGGAGCGCCCGCCTTTCTCCACCCGCAAGGCCCATGTTTTTCCGCGAAGGTATTTGCTGCAGCATCCCGGCTTCCTGCGCCCCGCGCCGTGCTGCCCCCTACGAACCCGCCCCTACGGGGCGGGCAGGCCGGCCCATAGGGCCGGCCGCGCGGGGCGCGCAGCGGGACCCTGCAAAAATTTTAACATGTGATGCAACAAAATCCGCCGCCAGCGACACTATTATGGTGAAAGCCGGTTGGGGCGGCATCACAAAAGGAAGGTGCGTTATGACCATCACCCAGCTGGTGACCCAGGCGCAGGCAGGCAGCCGGGCTGCCTTTGGTGAGCTGTACGAAAGCCTGGCTGGCGACCTGTACCGCATGGCGCTGTATACCCTGGGCAGCCAGCAGGATGCCGAGGACGCCGTGGCGGATACCTTTGCCGAAGCGTGGAAGGGCATAAAAAACCTGCGGGAGCCGGAGGCGTTCCGCAGCTGGATGTTCCGCATCCTTTCCGCCCGGTGCAAACGGCAGGTCGCCCAAATAGTGGCCCGCAAAAACGAGATAGACCTGGACAGCTACTACGAAACCGCCGAGGAAGCAGCGCCGGAAACAGCCACTCGCCGGGCAGAGCTGCGTGAGGCGCTGGCAAGCCTTGCGGCGGAGGAGCGGCAGATCGTGCTGCTCTCGGTGCTGGAGGGCTACACCATGCGGGAGATTGCGAGCATGCTGGAGATGCCGCAGGGTACGGTGAGCAGCAAGCTCTCCCGTTCGCTGCACAAGCTGCGGAAATTTTTACAGGAACCTGACGGAAAGGAGGGCTTATCATGACGGACCGTGAAAAGAAACTGAATACCGACCGGGAATGGCTGGCCGACGAGCTGATGCGTGCCGGCAGTCTTGCCCTGCCCTCCTCCCTTTCGGCGGCGGCGCTGTTTGAGCGAATGGACGCCGCAGATCAACAGGCTGCCGCCCCAAAGAAAAAGGGGGGCGTGATATGGCTGCAGTGGCGGCGCTGGGGCAGCATTGCCGCTGTGCTGGTGCTGGCGGCAGGCACTGCATTCCTGTTTCAGAACAGCTCCTTGCAAAACAAGGCCTCGCAGGACGAGTCGAGCTATGACGCGGCATTGGCGCCGAATGAGGCGGAGAACCGCGACATGTGGAACGGTGCTACCGATGAAGCTCCGGGGCCAGGCGGTCTGATGATGGCTCCCCCGCCGAACCCCAGTACGGCAGGCGGCGACGGCAGCGTGAAAAAGGAGTACGCCGCCGATGAGATTGACTCGGATCGTGGTCTGTTCGAGGAGTTCAAGAGTAAGATCGTCTCGGTAGGAGAACAGCCCATTCCGGACATGATGGATTATGACGCAATGGCTGCCGTTTCCTCGCAGCTTTTCGGGAACGACTACGAGCAGGCAATCGCTATGTTTTATGACAGCGGCGAGCGCTGGGAGGGCTGCGAACTGCCCGCAAGTTGCGCCCACTATTTTATGCTGGATAAGACGCTGTACGGCTTCTTCCCGGAGGAGCGCCGGGTGGTGGATTACAGCGGAGCATGCGCCACGGTGCTGAATGAGGACGAGGCGGCGATGCTCTCGGCGATTTTGCAGATTGAGTTTACGGCGAAAACCGAATAATGGATTTCCCCTCGCGGCGGAGTGAGCGATCACCCCGCTGCATTTTTTACACCCTCGCAGCATATCATGCCGGTAGTGGGGACAAACATCCCCCAGCCGGTGCAGCATCCCGGCGCCGCGCCCCCGCACGGGCGGCCCGCCCCTATGGGGCGGAGGAAGCGGTACCCCCTGTGGGGGCACCGCTTCGCGGGGCGCGGCCTGCCAGGGATTCTGCCCCGCACATTCCAGCCATGGAGGAAAAGTCTATGAAAGCCGATTGGGGACTGCTGGGCGGCGCTGCCGCCGCTATGCTGGCGCTGCCGCTGCTGGTACTGGCCTGGAGCGGCACCCCGCTGGGCACCGGTCTGCCCAATGTAACCACATCCGATCCCACCCGGCAGCAAAGCAACATCCTCCCCGGCACCGACCGCGAGGAACCGGAAGAGCCACCAGCCGATACCTTCTCCGTTCTCCCCTCCTTCCGCATCCTGGATGAAACCACCGGCCAGGTGGCGGAAATCCCCGCAGCGGACTATGTAGCCGGGGCCATCGCGGCGGAAATGCCCGCCTCCTACGAAGAAGATGCCCTCATCGCGCAGGGCATGGCCGCCTACACCAACGCTCACTACCTGGCGGCACTCCGCCGGGCCGATCCCCCGGAGGAGCTGAACGGCGCCGATTTTTCAGCCGATCCCGCCAAGCGGCTGGGCTATATCACCGATGACACCATGAAAGCCATGTGGGGCGATCACTACAAAGCCTACCGTGAAAAAATCACCCGGGCCGCCGAAAAAGCCATGCGGTATCTCATCACCTACGAAGGCCAGCCCATCGTGGCGGCGTATTTTGCCATCAGCGCCGGAAAAACCACCGAAGACGCCGGAAATGTGTGGGAGGGTCCCCTTCCCTACCTCACCCCCGCCGATAGCCACTGGGATAAAGAAGCCGCCGGGTACCGCAGCACTGTCACCATCACCGCCGCCGAGCTGCGCAAAAAGCTGACCGCCCAGTCCATCCTCACCGGACAAAAGCCGGAAGAATGGCTCAAGGTCCTCACCCGCAGCGAAGCCGGGTATGTCACGGCGGTGCAGGCCGGCGACCGCGTGCTGACCGGCCAGCAGCTGCGCACCCTGCTGGGGCTGCGCAGCGCCGCCTTCACCGTGGAATACAAAAACGAGCTTTTCACCCTTGATGTCCTGGGCTACGGACACGGGGTGGGGCTCTCTCAGGCCGGGGCACAGTACCTGGCACAGCACGGCAAAAACTATCAGGAGATTCTGCTGCACTACTACCCCGGCGCCGCCCTTACCCCCGCCGCGCAAAAATAATCCAATTTCCGCTTGACGAACCCCCTCCCGATATGATAATATACTGGAGTACGATATAAAGCCGTGGAGAGGTGTCCGAGCGGTTTAAGGAGCCGGTCTTGAAAACCGGTGACTCGATAGAGCCATGGGTTCGAATCCCATCCTCTCCGCCAACACCTCCGACAGTAATTCGTAGCCCTTGGAGATGTACCCAAGTGGTGAAGGGGCTCCCCTGCTAAGGGAGTAGGGTGCGAAAGTGCCGCGAGGGTTCAAATCCCTCCATCTCCGCCATATGTACCATAGCGGGAAATCGCAAAGGAATTTGTGATCTCCCGCTAATGGTGCATAACTAAAGAAGTCGTAAAAGCGGTAAAAAAATATTTTTTAGTGTCGCAGGGTGCAGAATAGTTTGGCCAGAGGATCCGGACGCCGGCGCAACACACGCCTTTTCCCTGATCTGTCTTTCATCCCCGTTTCTGCTGCCGGCCTGCTCTCCTATTGCTGATAGGGTCATGGCAAGCTCCTTGTGGCAACAAAGGTATCTTTTTCTGCTTCGACTATGCCAAAATACCACCGTCAGCGTTCTGTGCTCTACTAACGGGCTTCCGGAGCCATCATGTGCAAATGGGTTCCGGTTGCAGCGGGCTATCCGGTACATGGCCCGCGGTCATGGTTTTTTCAAGGTTCTGACACATGGAGCAAAAAGAAAAGCCAAGCCCCCGTTCTCTGTGGAAACGATACGCTTGACTTTTGGTATTCCATCGTGCTATAGTAAGCACGAAGATACGGCACTCTCGTGTATAAAGTCTGCGTGATCACATCGCGATCACAAAGATGGGTGGCGGAAGGCCTGCCAGCTTTCCCCACCCCGCAGGGTGTATTTTCTTTTATGCTATTATTGTAGCTCACAATTTATTGGTTGTCAATGGTATTTTCTTGTTTAAGTTGAATAATGAAAAGAGAGAAGCCTTCCGGATGCGATGCCACTACCGGAAGGCGCTTATTATTTATACCAGTCTTTTCTTGTTCAACTTGAACACCGGGTGTCACCGGCGGCGCCCTTCGGTGGGGTCCGGGGTAAGGCTCCGGAGCAGGTCGGCGGCTTCCTGCTTCGCTTCGGCGATGATTTGGGCGGTAAGGGCTTCCCGCTGAAGTTCTGCTCTCATCAAATTCTCCAACCGTCTAATATCAGGAAATACAACATTCTTGCCATTGTAAACGAGCTGGCGTGCTCGCGTCGCATTAGAACGAATCTGCCGGGCGATCGAGTGGCGGACTGGAACCGGATTTCCATTTCTGGTATGTATATGATCCAAATACTTTTCCGTAACCGGAAACATATTCTGAATTAGAAATGCGGCTTGCCGCCCATCGTATTCTCCAATAACAATGGTTAAGCAACGACCATACCTCGCAACCTGTTTATCCATAATTGCTTGGAACTTTTCCGTTCTTGAACTCATCGGGACAACCCAAAGAAGTCCATCGATTTTTTGATCCCTCATGCAAAAGAATGTCGGACGGTAGGCACCGCCTTCCTTGTTGCGCATAAGCTTATCATCTTGGACCTTTTGGAAATAGTCATCTTTTATATGATATACATACCCCTCTTGAAACAGCATATTCGTCTCCCTTTATGTAGAAAGATAGCCCTATCTCTCGATAGGGCTACCACACATTTTCGAGCCGTTCATTTGTATTGCCGCCAACGGTGGGCGAGCGATATTTGTCGAGCCGTTCATTTGTATTGCCGCCAACGGTGGGCGAACCATATTTTCCTTGGGGCATCTCTACCCTGTATTATTATTGTACTCACAAACGGGGATTATGTCAATACTGTCGCAGAAAATTCACAAACTTCATCTATTGTTCAAGTTGAACAGTAAAAAATTGTTAGCCCTTTACCGAGGAAAATGCCGTCTAAAAAGATGGTAATTTTGATGGCATAATTTTCTTGTTCAACTTGAACAGTAAAAAATGTAGTGCTTTTTCTAAAGAATATGTAACATTTCTTTTCGTCAAGTGGTTATATAAAGTGAAGGGGGTGAGTCCAATGCAATTGTTAAACGATCAAACCAAATCGGCCAACCAACACTCATTAAAAAGTGAAAGAAAAAGTGAAAGGATGAAAAGTATGAAAAAGCTGATTAGTATTATTCTGGCTGTTGCAGTTATCTTCGCATTAAACATAACCGCTTTTGCTGGTGGCTTCATCACCGATGAAAGCGCTATGAGCACCGGTGCAAAAGCAGATCCTCCTTACGCAGCGGCGGCTGATGACAACGCCATCCTGAAAGAAAATAAAGCATATGAGCTATACGCAAATAGTACTCGTACAATATACAGTGTTAGCGTAACCCCTGTTCGGCAAATTGTTGGTTATTACTGCGGCCCTGCCTCTTCCTACATCCTTTTGAAAACATTAGGCATTAATGTTCAAAGCACCACAAGATACTTATATTTCTTTTGTGCAGATGAAAGTGACAGCAACTGCCCCTATCCCTATGTAGATCACACCCATTACAAATCCTACACCAGCCCACAAATTACTCTCGCCGATAGTATGGGAACAGACTATAATGGAACTGGTATGAGTTCTATGAAAACAGTTATCAATAATCGGCAGTCAATACATGATTATTCTCTTACCCGCGTGCCCTCTAATGTCAATCAGGCAAACAGTCTCAAAACGAAATTGATGTCAACATTTGATGCCAATTCTCCCTGCATCCTGTGGGTCGAGGCAAGGCTTCTCAATGAGTACAGTGGACATAATTTTGGGGGGCATTATATCCTTGCGAACTCCTTGAATACAACATCCAACACGATCGGGATTGTTGATCCAAACTACTATACCCACATCTCTACCACCTATACCGAAAGTGTCAATACCGTTTTGAGCGCCATTTGGGATGATGGGAACAGCGGAAATATTATTTGGTGTTCGGAATAATCGCAATAGAACGGCTTGCATTTGATAGGAGGCTATATGAAGAAAATACTATCTTTGATCCTCGCACTTATCTTCATCTGCTGCTTTGGCGCCTGCCAGAATAACCCGCCCACGCCAGATGATCCCTCGCCAGACCCGCATAACACGCCGCAGGTGCAGGCCACCTACCGTATGGAGGAAGCGGAATACTCCCTGCCGCAGAAGCAGTTTTTGGCCATTCCTTCGCACAATGACTCCCGGCTGCTCGTGATCGAAAGCGACGGCTCCGGGTATGATCCCGCCCATAACAACGCCTTCGTCTATCAGCTCATCTCGCAGCAGGAAACCAACCTTTCCGGCTATGCATTTGATGCAAGGCTTGTGGGTGACACGGTCTATTGGCTTGGGTTGGTGCCGGATGAAAGCGGCAAAAGATCTATGCATTTACTGAAAACCGATCTTTCCGGCAGCAGCACCGAAACGGTGTATGCCCCTCCGGCCGGCTATCAGTTCATCGAGGCCATGTCATCCGATAGCCGCTATGTGGTATGGGCCGAATACGACGGTGAAAACGGCGTCTCCGATGATAAGCCGCTTGTGCTCAAATCCCATAACTGCGCCACCGGCGAGATCACCACGCTTGCCTCCACCAATATCGTTTCCGGGGCATTCTCTGATTTCCCCGTCAATAACGGCTATATCACCTATCTCCGGCGGGTCGATACCGGCTTTGACATCATCGGCTACCAGCTGGGAACCGGTACCGAGCAAAAGCTGGTGACGGTATCTGCGCAGCCGAAGAACTACGCCTTTGACGGAAAGCGTTTGGTATGGGCTGATGATGAACAGCTTTATACCATGGCTGCCGGTGAGACCGAGCCGCAAAAGGTCGATGTCGGCACCGGTGTAGTAGACTGCAATATCTACGACGGCAGATACATTATTTTCTGTCAGGATTTTGTCCTGAAGGTGTATGATACCGCCGCAGGGAAGGTGGTTTTCTCCGCTTCCGATCTTGAAAACTGGACGGAGGACTCGTTGATGCTCAACTTCTTCACCTTGGATGCGGAGGCGGGAGTTGTGGTGGCCGAGCGCACGACCAGAGCTGAAAAAAGCAGCAATTATTCTGTCTTCACCTTAAAATTTGTCCCCGAGAACGGGTAAGCTGTACCTACGGCAACACAAAAGCACCATTCCTGCCAGGGGCAAGGGCGTGGTCTTTCGGAGGCTGCGCCCTTCCCTTGGATATTAAATACGGGAGGTCCGTCTCTTGTCGAAAGTTGCCTTTTTATGATATTATCAAGAAAAAGACTAAAGGAGAGAGGACACCATGCTGCCGCTATTTATTTTAGCCATTGAAAACGATGATGACCGGCAATTTGTCGCTGATATATACACACGGTACCGACCGGCGTTGTATCGAAAAGCGCAAAAGGTTCTGCATGATAATGATCGCGCCGAGGAAGCGGTCCACGAGGCAATGCTGCGGGTCATCCGGTATCTCGATCGGGTGAGGGAAATCCCGTCGGACGAGCTGCTGCCATACCTTATTACCATCGTGCAGACAACCAGCATTTCCATCTACAACAAGTACAAGCAGCACCGGGAAACGGTTTTCGGAACTGCGGAGGACTGGGCAGCCTGCCTCTCTGATAACGGCAGTTGTATTGATAATATCTTGATCCGTGAAGACCGAATAGAATTACTGAAAATGTGTCTGAAGCAGCTGACGCAGAGGGAAATCGATATCCTGAACTACTTCTATACATTAGATTTACCGCAAAAAGAAATTGCCGGACTGACCGGGCTGACTACGGGGAATGTGCGCTTAATTATTTCCCGGGCAAAGAAAAAAGTACTGGCAGCCTATGATGAGAGAGGAGGCTTTGATTATGAGTAAGTACCCATTGGATCAAGAGGCATTGGCAGAGGAATATGGCGATTTACTCATAAAGATTGCGCTGAAAGCCTATATGAAGGAGCAGGCACAGCTGCTGGAGCAGGAGGAGGCTGAAGCTGCCCCGGTCCCCGCGCCAAAGGGGAATGTGGTTGCAGCGGCATTCCGGCAGGTCAACCTGGAGGACGCCAAAGAGACGGTCCTATCCGGGCTGAAAAAGGGCGTCACCCGCGTCGCTGTGGTGCTGCTGGCTGCAGCCATCACCTTCACCACGGCCTTTGCGGCCTCGGGCACGGTAAGAACCGGCGTGTTCCAGCATGTCATCAATGTCATTCGTAAATACTCCGATCTGCTTGCCAATACCTCCGTCATGGTGGAGCAGCCCCGTTACCGCTACGATGAATTGAATGTGCTGGAAATCCCCAATGAACAGGTCCAGGAGGCTTTTGATGTCTGGGTCAGCTTTAGGGATAGTGCCGTTTTTAGAAAGACCTCTTCATTGACCATTACAGACCTTATTCAAATGCTTCATTACCATTGCGTGAATACCGGGGTTGAGACCCCTTACAGTGATGCCACAAGAAAATGGATTAGGGCTGATGCATTGGAACAATTTGCGGAATGGAACTTCGGGGTAACTCCGGAAATGTTACAGGAAAAAGCAGCTAAAGTTCCCGGCTACTATGATGCAGACCACGGTTTCTGCGATGTTTATGATATCGGGATAGAGCTCACTCCAATTGTTGATGCATCCTTGGTGGGATACAGCGAAAATGAAGATGGGACATTTACGATGGTGGTTGTTTTGCAGGTAATTCATCCCGGCACAAATGAGCCGTCGGAGTTCGGCAATGATCCCTTGGAGGTAGTAGTGGATATGCGTTCCGGCCACCCGGTGTTCCTTTCTGCAATGAGGAAAGAATTATAAGCCAAAGCAAGCGGAACTTCTAAACACAGAAGTTCTGCTTGTTTTGGCTTTGCATTCCCGGTTTGTTCTTTGAAGCCTTTTCTGTAAAGGTGAAGTTGAAGGAGGGGGGATTTAAGTGTAGCCACAACCTGTCTATCGATCCATCTACTTAATGAAAAGGAGTGCTGAAGATGAAAAAAATAATTTCTTTTTTTATGCTCATTGTACTTACTTCCTGCTTTATGGGTCATTCTGCTTCTGCTGCACCATGTTTCAATCAAGAAACGGACTTCATTCAAGCAACCCTATCTTCGCTCGATAAACCATCAAATTTCGAATTGCTCTCGCTTGCCATAGTAGAAACTGAAGGCGATTTTACCTGTGTCGAAACTGTATATAAGGAAAAGAGTTTTGCGCCTATTCTTAATACGGCCGGCGGAAATGCTGCCAGGATTGACATCTGTCATACCTGGTTCCGCAGTGGCACAATTATCTGTTCACTTGAGCTTTCTTTCTCGTTTACATGGACCGGTACAAGCGCTGTTGCACGACCTCAAAATTTGAACCCTTGTTTTGAACAGTATGAAGCCTACAGCGGGTATGCATTGGGTAACATAACCACCCACAATTCTAATTCCGCAAATGATAAGGCATCCATTGTGCAGCCGTACACCGTATCCGATAAGTATGGCAATACTTCCACAAGTAGTTTCCGCGCATATTGTACCGTAACCGGAGTATGCACGGGAAACAACAATGAGTCCCATAACTTTTAATCCATAGCAATCAGGCGCCTCTGCTTTTGCCGGGGCGCCTTTTGCGTGATAGGAATTGCTGCTCGTATTAGTTTTCCCGGCCTCCGTTATGAAGTTCGCTCCTTCGCTGTTGCTCCTGCTGCATCGAGGCCTCCCGCAGGATTTGTTCGTATCGTTTCAGCTTGCTTTCCATAAAAGCCACATTGTAAGCGGCGTCCTTTGGGAACGCAGCCATTGGCAGTTTAGACTGCCGGAGCTGCAGATACAGCATCTCATCCACCACACGATAAATAATCCTATCGCCCTTTCGGCCGGCGTCGGCCTTCAGCCTGGCATAGTCTGCTCTGGCATCCTGTGCTATTCGCTTTTGCCGTTCTGCCGCATAGTCTTTTCCGCAGACGGTACAGACCTTCAGGAGGTCCTCCTCCATAAAGCAGGCATCATACATTCCAACCGCCGTTTTCTTCCGCCAAAAAGCCACCGTCACCCCGGCCTGCTGCAGCTGCCGTACCTCGGCCGGCGAAACCGGCATCCGCCAGATGCGGGAGCGCTTTTCTTTGGCCAACTCCCGCAGCTCCTCCATAATGTCCGCCTGCGTCCCCCAAGCGGTTCTGGAAACTGCCGGATCCAGCAACTCCTTTATGCTGATGCCGAGCAGCACAGACGCTTTTTCAATATCCGGTTCCTTAAATGTCACATCGGCCGTCCCGTTCTTTTTCAGCCGGGCGGCAAAGAAGAACTCCGCCGTTTGCAGCTTGATCAATTCCGCTGCCGGCAGCCGGACAGAAATGTTCTTACCTGGTGCCCCGGTCAGCGTCCGGTAATCCATGTTGCCGCACATCTGGCCTTCGCTTAACGGCGCCTCCCGGCGAAGGACCGTTGCCCGGCCGATGAGCTCCCCGATGGCTTTCCCGATTTTCCTATCCCGGTGCTGCAGCGCCAGCAGCGTAAGTGCCTTGGCTGCTGCCCGTGCGGGGTCCTTGTTATACCAGACCGACTGTGCCAACAGGTTGGCTTGCCGCTTCATTTTCAATGAGGCCGGGCGTTGCTCAAAGGCCCATGCCTGGTATCGGCGCCATTCACTTGCTTCGGCCGATGCTGCCGGTTCGGATGGCTCCGGCAGCTCTATCTCTTCGCCCATCAGCCGCCGCTGCAGCGCCGACATGGAATACTGCCATCCAAACTGTTTGGCAAGAGTCGAAAGCCGGATTGCTTTTTCCTCCCCTTCCTTGCGGACCGTGGCATCTCGTTCTTTCCACCGTTCAATATTAAAGCCGGCCTTCTGCAGCTCCTCCTGCAGCTCCGGCAGGGATGTTACCCGGTCAATGAGATCATCAAGCGTAATGGCCAACTGCACCTTCCAGCTGCCGCCCTGCCGCGCTGCCTCCAGTGTTCGCCGGTCCAGCCCGCTGCGGGCGCTTGGCGCTATTACAGAAAGCCCGTACTTCCGGCAGAGATTGTCGCTTTCCCCCCGCATGATCCGCAACGACTTTTTGTTGTTGTGATATTTCTCCCCGGTAAGATAGCTTACGGAATTAAAGACGATATGGGTATGGATATGATCCCGGTCAACATGGGTACAAACGATATACTGATGCCCGGGCAGCATTCTTGCCGCAAGCTCCTCGGCCATCTGCTGCGCCTGCTCCGGATCCACCTCTCCGGCCGGAAAGGAACGGACCAGCTGATGGGCGACAAGCCCCCTTTGTTTTCCGGAAATCTCCCGTATTCTCTTAAAGTCTTTTATTGCAGTTTCGACCCGGCAGCCCGCCGCACTGACAAAAACCCTGCCATCCGTTTTATCGACCCGGGTAATGTATTTAATCAGATTGTTCAGGTGGGTGTTTGTCGCCACCGGCAGCACCTTCAAATACGCCATGTTTATTCTCCTTCAGCTCCCGTTCAACATATCGATCCAGTACATCCTGCAGCCTGTTCATTTCCCGCAGCGCATAGTCGAACTCGCCTTCACAGTCAGAGTGAAAGGTGTTCATAATCCGCACTGCCTGGTTGATGTTATTACCAATGCGCCGCATTTGCAGAAAGCACTTCAGCAGATAATCATAGTTTACTATTTTCCCGGTTAAGCCCATCTCCAGGAGATACCGGCTTAACGGCATTTTCGCCTCATTGGCCCGGCGCTGGAGCCGGGCTTTTTCTTTTGAGGTCAGACGCAAGAAAAAGCCCGTTTCTTTCTTTTCGTTTGCCATGATAATGCCTCCCATTATTTTACTGTTCAACTTGAACAACAGCTTTATTGAGCGCAAGCGATTGTTCCTTTTGTCCCCAAAAGGAACCGAAAAGAGGCGGCTGCGTCGCGGCCTTTTTCGGTGCGGGGGTCAAGGGGTTCTCCCCTTGCAAGCGAATTTGTATATACAAATTCATTGCTTGCCTTATGAAAACCGCAGTTTTTATAAGCCGTCCTTTTTCTCTTCTTCGGCTGTTGTTCAACTTGAACAACAGCAAAAGCGGGGTAATGTTCCTTGAACATCACCCCGCCGCAGTATGTGGTGCTGACGCACCGGTAGAAAAAGCAGTCAAGGTTGGCTGCAGGAGCTTCTGTCAAATCACACGGACGGTGTTGACTTTTTTTGCGGGGTAGACTACAATAAGGGTGAAAGGGCGACCGGTGACGGTAGTCCTCAAAGAACAAGAAGTTAAGTAACCGCTTGCTTTGTGAGGGCAGGGCGGTTACTTCTTCTTCATAATGGTTACTACAAGAGTAACGACGCCTATAATCACAGCAGAAAAAGCAAACAGCTCGTTCCATGTAACCATTGGCCTCACCCCCTCTCTTTGGAGTAGGGGGCATTTTTATGTAGTTGAAGCCCCCCGAAGTAAATCAAGAGGACACCGCCGACCGTTTGGTCGTCCTTTCGTGCCAATCCTACTACATTCTTTCGGATTGAGCAACTCTATCGTTAGGTCATCATCTTATCCGCCAATACCGGATGAGGAAAACGGCAAGGGGCGTTTTTCACCCCTTGCCGTCGCCGTTACAGTGCTTTAGCCTTCACTTCCTCCGACGGCTCATGTGGCTGCATTGCCTGCTCCAAGACGGCTTGCGACTTTACAGTCTGCTCTACAAAGCTCTTATAGCGCTCGGCGTTTTCAGGCGAAAGCCGATGGAGCACGCCATCGGATGTCGTAAAGCTGTAGACGACCTCCCTCTCAATCTGCTGGTTCTGGCGGTCAAACCTTCTCACGCCATTGTTGCAGCGGATTGGGCAGCTCTCCGTCCTGCCTTCGATGGTAATCTCCGCAAAGTACTGATTGCCTTTATTTGAAAAATCCATCTTCGTAATTGGTTTTTTATCCAGGGTCTCGGCCGCAGCTGCCCCGCCCGGCAAGGGGATGCTGACCAGCTTATTATTAACCCTGATAAACTGTTCCGGATCGTGGAAGCGCTGCTCGTACTTGCGAATCTGGTCGTCCGTCAGAGACACGGTGGTACCGCCTCCGCCGAGGCCAACCAGGAAAAAGGTGCCGGCAACAACATCGTACAGCTCTCCGTCATCATCCAGCAGGCCCCGGTTCAACGGCAGCCCCAGCAGCTTGCCGTCGTCATTGCAGACAAGTCCGACCGGATCATAGCCGGGGTAAATGATCTGAAATGTCCCGCCGACCTCCGCCTGAAACGCCCGCCAGTCATCGCCGATCTCCTTGGTATAAGGCACCTTCCCCGGCTCCACCACCAGCACGGTGATCTGCTTAACGGTTTCTTCTCCGTGATCGCGGGAAGCTTCCTCCATGGCTCCCGGCTCCTGCGCTTCCTTGACCTGCTCCGCCTCGATCACCTGCCGGAATTCGCCCTTATCGATGAGGTAATCGCTGATCTGCTCGGCATCCTTAATGGCGTCAAAGAGTACCTTGGGCGCATCCTTGATCGCCTGTGCCCAGCCCTGGATGTATGCCTTATGCAGATCCAGGTTGCTCTGCATCTGCTCCTCGGTCAGCGGAATACCGAGCTGCTGGGAGGTCATCGCCGATGCGATTTCCGCACGCAGCTCCTCGATTGCATATTCCTCCCGTGTGGAGCCAAAGCCCCGCCCCAGCCGGCCGGGCGCTCCCGTGGCATGGCCGGCTTCGTGCAGGAAGCTGCACATATAGCCGTAAGTATCCCGGAAGTCGCTCTCCGGCGGCATAACGATCTTGTCCTGCGCAGGAGAGTAATGGCAGTCAGCACCGTTACCGTCAAACCCGACCGCCATATTCTTGATAAGGGTATCCCGGTTTTGGCGGATCAGCCCGATATCCGCCGTTGGCGTCACCCGTTTCAGCTCCGGCATTCCCTCGATCTGGGCGGCGTTGAAAACATGGAAATTGCGATTATAATACCGGAAATCTCCCTGTTCTGCCTCTCCGTCCCTGATTTTCTGTGCCGCCTCACGGAAATCCATGACCTCCTTTGTGCGGATATTGATTGCACTCCAGAACTCCACCGGCACACCCTTGGCGCCCTTCTTGATACTCCAGCCCTTTTTCTTGGCCTGGTTAAAGGTACACCAACGGGGGTCCTCATAGCCAAAGGCTGCTGCCACCATCGACAACAGAAAAGCATTGATCCCGCGATAGGGCTTTGCACTGACGGCGTTTTGCTGCGGGTGGGTGTTCCACACAGCATACCAGGGCAGCTTCTGCTCATCCAGGGATTTTATAAACATCTCCGCAAGCTGTTCCCTGGTTTTGTTCTTTGACCGTTTCTCAATGGTATCCATCATCGATAACCTCCCTTTCCTCCAAAATATTGCCCCATGCATCATAAACGATGGTGACGGCAGGCTCCTCGCCCCACATCTCCTCCGGCATCGGGTCCGCCGGAATGGACTTCAAAAATTCGGTCAGTTCGGTTTCTTTCTTTTCGATGGTCATTTTCATTACCTCCTTTTTGCGGTTTGCTGCGCAAACTCAAATCTTGTTTCCTTGTTATCGTCTAACACCAGCTTGGCGTCAAACTTCTTTCCGGTACGGGTACTGACAAAGCCCTTAATAAGATCCGTCGTTCCCATGGCAATAAGCTGCTGTGCCTGCAGCGGGGTAATCTCCTTCCCGGCGATCTTCTTCCAGATTACAAATCCGCACTCTCCATCCTTGACCGCCTCGCAGGCGTAGGATTTCGGGTAATCCCGGACGATCCTTCCGCAGCAGGGACAGATCCCCGTATCTGCCCGGCGCCTCTCGGTGCGTTGGAATGTATCCCTTGCTTCGGCCGGGTCATGGAACAGCTTGACAGCCTCTACATGGCTGCGGAGGAATGCCTTGATCTCCCCCATGAAGGTCTCCGGTGCCAGCGTTCCGGCCTGGATGGCGGACAGGCTTCGCTCCCAGCTTGCCGTCAGGTCCGGCTGCCGCAGCTCCTCGGTCACCACCTCAACCAGCGTTTTCCCCATGTCATTCGCCAGGATCTGCTTTCCGGTGCGGCGGAGATAGCCGGAACGGATCACGCTCTCGATGATGCCGGCCCTGGTTGCCGGCGTACCCAGCCCGGCGGTATCGGGAATTTCTCCGCTATCATCGATCCTTTTGACGGCTTGCTCCATCGCTGCCAGTAGGGTGTCCTCGGTGTATGCCTTCGGTGGCTGCGTCTGCTTTTCTGCCGTGTGCATCGCCTGCACCGGATAGATCTCCCCCTCATACAGCCGGGGCAGCAGGTCTTCCTGATCTTTCTCCTCTTGCTGTATCCCAAGCCGGCGCCGTAAATCCGTATCAAAGTCACGCCATCCACTTTCCCGGACCATCTGCCCGTGTGCCTTGAAGGCTTCCCCCTCCACATCCAGAAGCGCCTCTGTTGCGGTATATTCATAGTTCTCCGCCGTGGCGCGTCCAAAGGAGGAAATAACGACCTTCAAAATGTTTTGCTGCTGCCCCTTGAGCTTGTCCATGCGCTCCGGCGTCACCTCCCCGGTGGGCAGCAGCGCATGGTGATCTGTCACCTTGGCATCGTTGACTACCCTCCCGATATCATGCTGATGGTCTGCCGGCAGCAGCCCGGATCCGGCAAGCTTCTTCAGCAGCTCCTCTGCCGTCTGTCGCATATCCTCGGTGATATACCGGCTGTCCGTGCGGGGGTAGGTAACCAGCCCTGCCTCATAGAGCTGCTGGAGTATATCCATAGTTTCTCTTGCGGTATAGCCGAACAGTCGGTTCGCCTCTCGCTGCAAAGCCGTCAGATCCGGCAGCTCCGGAGGCTTCTTGACAACTGCTTTCTCGGTCACTCGGGTCACATACCCGTCGGCTCCCCGGCAGCGCTCCATCAATTCCTCGGCCTGTCGTTCGGTGGGAACTTTAGCCGACCCGGAAAAACCTCCAAAGTCGGCAGTGACAACATAGTACCTGACCGGCTGGAAGTTTGCTATTTCCCGATCCCGCTGTACCACCAGTGCTACCGTTGGTGTCTGCACCCTGCCCACCGGCAGCCGCCGGTCATAGACCTTGGAGTACAGACGGGTCAGGTTCATTCCGACCATCCAATCGGCCTGTTGGCGGCATCTTGCCGCTTCGTACAGAAGATCATAGTCCTTTCCGGGCTTCCTCGCCTCCAGCGCTCTCCGGATCGCTGACTGCTCCAGGGAGGACAACCAGAGCCGGGAAAAAGGCTTTTTGCAGCCGGCCTTGTCATACACCAGCCGGAAGATCAGCTCGCCCTCCCTCCCAGCATCGGTCGCTTCCACCAGCTCTGTTACATCGGTCCGCGCCATCAGTCCCTTTATCCGTTCAAACTGGTTTTTTGTACTTTGGCCGACAACCGTTCGAAACTGCTCCGGCAGGATGGGCAGCGCATCCAATTCCCATTTGCAGAGGGCAGGGTCGTAGGCAGACGGATCCGCCAGATCGACCAAGTGGCCATAACACCAGCTGACCAGCCACCCGTTGCCCTCCAGGTAGCCGCTATGCCTTTTGTCGGCGCCGACTACCGCAGCTATTTCCTGCGCTACGGAGGGTTTTTCTGCAATGAGCAGTTTCATTTTTTCACCCCCAGATCGATCACCTCAAACATGTCCTCCAGTTTTTCCCGGACCTGCTTTTGAAGACGCAGCAGCTTGGCGCTGCGCCCTTTTTGGATCCGACGATCCCCCTTGGACAGCAGGAAATCAATATCCCGCACCTGCTGCCGGATCTCCGCAATAAAGTCCTTTCCTACGGTCAGTTCAGCGCCGGTGTCATCTGTTGCAGCCTGTTCTGCAGCCGCCTTGCTCTTTTCCCGCAGATAAGTCATCACCGTGCCGGTGTTGAACGCTGCGGGGTCCTCCCTCTGCCGCTGCAGCAGCGCCGCCTGATCCTCCTCCGGCAGCTTGGATATCATTGTTGCAACCGTGCTGGGCAGCTTCTCTGCAGCCATCAGTTGCTTAAAGCCATCATTCAGGTGTCCGTCAAGGTATTCCAGACGCTGTACCTGGCTTTCAGACATGTTGAGGTTTGCCGCAATGAAGGATCGCTGATACTCGGCCAAGGGATATCCGGCATCTTTAAGGGCTGTGTAAATCCTGCGCATGGCCTGGATGTCCAGCATCTTGTCGTGGTCTGTTTTGCTGCGCTGCTCGGCGTTCGTCGTTGTCAGCGCATAAAGCTCCTTGAGCTCGTCGCTGATGGGGAGATCAAGCTCCGGAGGGTTACTGACCACGCAGGGCACCATCTGCCAGCGGGTGTCCCCTTCCTCCAGCAGCTTTTTCATCGCAGTCAGCCGGCGTTCGCCGCCGATGAGCTGGTAAGTCCCGTCCGGCAGCCGCTTGACCTCGATGGGCTGACGCAGTCCGACATCATGGATCGATGCTGCCAGACTGTCGATCCCTTCAATGCTGTATTCGTTCTGTTCGTTGCGGACGATGTCCTCAATCGGCACCGATGTGATCTTCATTTTGCTGCCGGAGGCAGTATTCAGAATTCCGTTGATGCCGGATCCGTTCAGTGAAACCATTGTTTAGTCCTCCTCCAGGTATTCCTTGACCAGCGCACGGTAGTCCTGTACTGCCGTGCAGTTTCGGGCGAAATCGATCAGGCTGCCGGGCGTGAAGGTCGCCTCCTTGACCTTTACCGCCTTGCGGATATGGGTCTTATAAGCCCGATTACCGAGTGCATCGGCAAGCTGGGTGGCTACCGCCTTGTGACAGTTGTTATTCTCCCACTGGGTGATGAAGCAGCCCCGCAGATCGATCTCGTCGTTATACTCCTTGACATCGTTGATGACCGCCACAATGTCGGTCAGGCCCTGCAGCGAGTAATCATCGGCGGTCAGCGGCACCAGTACATCGTCGGTAAAGGCAAGTCCGTTGATGGTGCTGATATTCTTGATCGCCGTGGGGCAGTCCAAGATGCAGTAGTCATAATCGCCGCTGACCCTGCGGAGATGCCGCTTGAGCCGGAACTGCTGCACCGAGGAGGTGTCCAGCAGCACCTTGAGGTTGGCTTCCTCCAGCCGGGTCGTGCAGGGCAGCACATCAATGCGCTCAAACGGTGTGTGCCGGATCAGCTCCCGAATATCTGCGTCCTTATCCAGCAGCAGGGTATCCACCCCGATCTCGCAGCCGCCGGCTCCCAGCTGGCTGCCGGTGTTGCGCTGGGCGTCGAGATCTATAACCAGCACCCGCTTGCCATAATCCCTCGCCAGAATATCCGCAAAACAGAGTGCGGAGGTGGTTTTGCCGACTCCTCCCTTGGCGTTCAGCATCGCTATTGTTTTCATGTTGTTTTTGCTCCTTTCGATTCAGATCGCAGAATAATATTCCAGTACCCATAGCTGCAGGTTGTTCCACAGGCAGCTCCGCAGATAGCCCTGCCGGCTTTTCACTTCGATCTCCGCGATTGCTTTGGCAAAGCGCTCCGCGGTATCCCGCAGCAGGAAATACAGCGTATCGTCTGTCCGGATTACCTCCTGCACCTTTTGCCAGACCTCGTCTGCCGTCACCGGAATGCCGTTTACCTCCCATGGTTGTCGGGAGATCAGCAGCCCGGCCAGTGCCTCAACGGTGCCGCGGTATGCAAGATACTCCCGGTCGCCGTCAGTCCCCTGCTCGAAGTGCTGCCGCCCCACATCGTCGGAATGCTCCTTCACCCAGCGAACCGCCTGGGCGAAGCTGACCGGCTTTTCTTCTTCCCTGTCCGTTATGACATCATCCGTCTGTCCGTCAGTGATGCCGGCTGGGTTAGTGGTAGAAACCAGGATAGATAAATTACTATAAGAGAGAATATTATTAGTTAATTTAGTATTTCTTTGCGACGGGTTTCCCGCATGCGGATTTTCCGTATGCGGTGCGTCCACCGCTTCCGGGTTTTCCGTATGTGGTGCATTATCAGCCTCCGGCGCCGCTTCCTCCGGCACCGCTTCCGGATTTTCCGCACGCGGTACAAAAGCCGGAATTTCGAGCTTTTCCGGCGGCTGCGGGGCAGTCTGCGGCTGCTCGAAGAAGGAATACTCCACACGGGAAAGCTGCCCCTTGGCATTGCGGCGCTGCCTGCGCCGGACATACCCAAACGCCTCCAGATTACGAAGGGCGCCGTAGATGCTATCCTTCCCGTCCCTCATCAGACCGATCAGCCCCCGGATCGTAAAGTCCCAGTCGTCCGGCAGCGAAAGCACAAAGGACAGCAGTCCCATCTCCTTGGCTGACAGGCGGCGGTCACGAAGATGATAATTGCTCATCACGGTATAGTCCTTGGTTTTAACAACACGGCAGATTTCCATTGGTGTTCCTCCTGAAAATAAAAAGAACCGCACGAAAACATGCGGTTCTATCGGCTATTGATTGTCGTCCTTAAAACGCTCCACAGCCGTCAAATTTGCGCTCTCACGGCGTTTTTGGAGCTGTGCTTGGTTATCCCTGAAATCAGTCGTCAACGCGTCATAGACGATGTTATCCCTGGGGTAGATGTTGCTGAATGGAATGGGGAGATCATTGTAGATCAAAAGGCCCTCGCCTTTCTTTGCCTTGGTGATCTGTGCTGCCTGCTGATCGGAAAGATCATACAGACTAATGAGCTGCCGCAGGTTCTCTCCCGCCTGGTCGAGCAGCACAACAAACTGACAGTTCTGCAGCATGGACAGTGCCGACTGGGACGCCATAACATTTGTGACATTCTGTGTGATGCCGGTCGCCAGGCCGCCGTATTTCCGGCAGCGGGCAAAGACACGCTCAAAAAAGATACCGGCACTGTTTTCGTCCTCGTTATCACTGTAAAACAGGTGAAATTCGTCAGCATAAAGCCATGTATTGATGCCTGCCTCCTTGTTGGCAATCAGCTGGTTTTGGATATAATCCAATGCTATCAGCATCCCGGCTTTTTTAAGGTTGGCGCCGAGATCCCGCACATCAAACACAATGAAGCGATTGCGCATATCCACATTGGTGGGGTGTGCAAAGAGGTCCACCGTACCGAATACATACATCTCCAGCGTCAGCGCCAGGTCCTTGGCCTCCGGCTGATCGATCTCTTTGATGATATTGTAGAACTCCCGGAAGGTAGGCATATCCTCCGATCGGTATCCGCCGGAAACATAGGGCTTATAAACCTCCCGCAGGGTGCGGTCCACCAGTGACTTTTCGGCAGCGGTCAGCCGGCTGCCCTTAAATACCGCGAGCAGCGACTGCAGCATATCCGCCTTGGTCAGCAGGAAGTCCTCGTTCCTGCCGTTATCCCGTCCCGCATCAAGGGGGTTGATATGGCTCTCTGTGCCCGGTGCCAGCCGGATCACAGTACCGCCGTGTGCCCTGCACAGCTCCACAAACTCCCGTTCCGGATCGATCGCGATGACCTGATCCAGGTGGGTGGAGAACAGCACATTGTTGATCTCTATTTTAGCGTGCATTGACTTCCCTGTGCCGGGCTTCGCGATAATAAAGCTGTTACCGTTCTTGGCCTCCTTGCGGTCGAGGATAAGCGGTGCACCAGACAAGGTGTTTTTCCCGTAATACAGTCCATGTGGCTGACTGACAGACGCATAGGTAAACGGCAGCAGCATCGAAAGGCCGCTGGTCATCATGTAGGGTGCCAGCTGCAGCCGATCCTGCCCCAGCGGGAGGATGGATGCCAAGCCCTCTTCCTGACGCATTGTAGCACGCTTCACGCTGACCAGATGCTGCCGGCAGGCACCGATAATGACCTTGGTGATGTCCTCCAGCTCCTCCATGCTGTGTGCCGAAATGCTGATATACAGCCCCACCCGGAACAGCTCCTCCGCCTCCTGCAGATCCCTCATCATGCCACGGCAGGCATCGATCTGGGATTGCAGAAAGAACGGAATATAGTTGGTGCCGTTGCGGGCATTGCGCTGGTTGCGGGTCTGACGGTCGCTTTCCAGGGCCCGCATCCGGGCGTTGATCTGCTGAAAAGCGATTTCCTTATCCACATGGTCAACATGCTTGGCCACGGTGACCTTAAAGCGGTTGTCCATCAGTGAGGAAATAAACTCGTCATCGAGAGAGTTGGAGTAGCCATTCACAAACAGCACCCGGTTAAAGTATCCGCCCAGCTCGGTGTGATTGGGCTTGAAGTGAAACGCACTGGGGGCAATGTAGTCACGGATTTTTGTTCCCTTGCGGTAGATGTCCGGCGGAAGGATAAAGGTGTCCTCCTCATAGGGGTTGTAGATGGCATGAAGCAGCCATAAGGATTGCTTGACGGAAACCGGCTCCATCGTCACCCCCAGCTCCGAGAGGTATGCCTGGATCCGTTCACCGGCGGCCAGCAGGATCGCCAGCGCATTATCCAGCTTGGCACGCACACGGTACGACAGCGTCAGATAGATCTCCGTGCGGGTCATTTGCATAGCAAACCGATCCGCAAAACCGGCTTGGTTTTTGCGCCATGTCTTTTCAAACTCGGTCATACCCTCTTCGTCCTGCGGCGGAAGAATCGCGTCCCGGATGGCCTTTTCATCAACCGGCAGGTTAATGTATGTCTCCTCATAGTGGATATCCGGCGGCAATGTATTAAATACGGCACTATAAGCGTCCAGCCGCTTCTGCTTTTCGGTATCCTTCAGCAGCCGATAGTCGGTGTTGCCGAGGTGCCAGATGAACGCATAGCGCCCCAGCCCCTTCTCCCGGTCGATTAAGTACAGCCCGTTTTCGTACTGCTCCAGATACGGAATGGTATCCTGGGCGGTATTACGCACAACTCGCCGGGTTTTCTTCTTGTTCCCTTTTTCTTTGTTCTCCACGACCGTCACGGTCGGTTTTTTCTTTTTTGGCAGCAAGCGTTAATCCCTCCTTTGGAACGGCCGCCGGTTGGCGTTATAAATCAGGTCCCGCCACAGGCGCCCGACGATCACGGTAAGCTCCAGCCCGGACAATGTCCCAAATGCCAGCAGGATCACCGGTACAGCCAGCACGCAGCAGGTAAGCAGGCAGGGGACCGGCGGCAGCCCCGGCAGCCGGAGCAAAAAGAAAAGCCCCAGCAGTGCCGCTGCCCCGATGAGGAGCGTGATCCAGCTGCGAAGGCTTACCTTCCTCTGTGTTTTGTTGATGTCCTTCGGTAGTGTTACTTTCATAGCTTCCCCCCTCCTTAATGCAGCACCTTGTCAAACAGCCGGTCAGACTTCACCATGATGACGGCATAGATGATCATAAAGATACCGCCGGTGAAGAAGCCCTTCCAGCTGAATGTTGTTATGCTGGCGGCGCTCGCCAGGTATGCCGCAAAGGAAGTGCGGAACATGGCATATACCACCGTCATAACCACAAGCTGCAGGGAAAGCAGGATGTAGCTGGCGAGGAAGTTGATGCAGAACCGCTTGGTATCCTGGTTGGCCCCGGCGGCAATGAACAGCGGTGCAAAGCCTTGATAGATCGTCAGCTTAATAATCCGGATCCCCAGCGAAAACAGCATGATCCCCGCGGTAATCATCACGATCATGTTATACATAAAAATGCTGGGCAGCGACCAAAGGAAATTGATCCATTGCACCAATACGCCGATGATCGGGATCTTGGAGGCAAAGTCTCCGATATCTGTGCTGGGCAGCGTCTCTGCTATATCGGCGTAATGGATGCTGACCGTATCCAACAGGCTTGACGCCATGTTATCGCTGATCGCTGTGATCAATTTGCAGATCTGCGGGGCAATCGTGACCAGCAGCAGTCCGGCAATGAACTCCATTCCCATCTTGATGAAATGCTTCACTTCATATAATTCCAGCTCCAGCCCGGAGCGCATAACCTGCAGGCTCCAGCAGATAAGGAACACCAGAAGGCCAATCGGCAGCATCACATTGGCAATAGCGCCTACTACCGCAGAGCCGTCAATAAACGGGAAATTACCGCTGTCCCGCAAGGTGTTCTCCACGGTGTTGAAGCCGAAATTGATTGCATCTCGTATCTCGCCGAAGGTTTTCTCCACCATCTCGCCGGAGTCCTTTCTCGGCTCCAGCAAAGTCCGGAAGAATTCCGCTATTCTGGCAAATATCCCCCCGTTCGAGGTTTCCCCGTCATCCGAAGCATCTTCGCTTCCTGCTTCCGTTGGGCTTTCCACCACCGTCGCCGATGGTTGGTTGGTCTCGGCAGGCTGCGGCTTCGAAGGTGCAGCCGTCTGCCCGGTAATGCTGCCGGCTGCTGCGGCGCCGGCCCCGGCAACCCCTCCCCCAACGGCAAGGGCCATGCTGCAAAGGAGCAGTATGGCCACAAGAACGGCCAAAACGGATCTCACAGCTGATCGCATCATTCGATCCCCACCATCCCCAGGATCAAGTTCTTGGCTGCAAAGAGGAAGATAATTACGAAAACCGTAACCAGTATGATCGTTATCCCCTTTTTCTTGCTTTCCGGCTGGTCGTTGGTAAAGCCATCCCAAATGGAGTAGCCGCCGTACAAAACACCGGCCATGCCGATAATTCCGATAATTACACTGTATAGCAGGTCGAACAGAGCTTTGGGTTGAGTCATATCCATAGTTATTTCTCCTTTTCTGAAACAGCAGCTTGCCCGAAAGCCTTGATTAAGCAAGGGGTTCCGGGCATCTGCACTTTTGGTTACTTGCTTTTCTCTTTTCTGTTGCCCTGTGCCAGCTTGGGGTAGGCCCCAAGGAGCAGAGTCTCTATCTCCGCCAAAACATTCAGGTCCTTGATCTCAACGGCGGCAAAATACTTTTTCCCTTCCGGGTAGGATGGCATATAAACCACCAGGCGGCCGCTGTCAACTCTCACGAGCTTAACGCCCCGGATCACCAAAAGGCTGCCCAGCTGGATATCCGCCGTCGCTTTCACCTTGGAGCCGTCCTGCAGCTCCAATTTCAGCAGCTTAACTCTCATAGACGGTGCCTCCTATCTGGTGATCTGCCGCTCCGCCTTCTGTACGCCGTCTGCCAGTGCCCCGGCAGCGGCAATAATCGGAGCCGCAGCAACGGCAGGAGCTTTTGCGCCGGCAGCTGCTGCCTTGACCGCCTCCCTGCGGATCTCGTTTTCCGTGCGCATTGTAAGGTCGTTAAAGTTGATCAGCAGCTCATCGGCGGAATGGCCAACCGTTTCAGTCAGCTCTGCAATGGTCTCGGCCGGCGGCTTCCCTTCCACAACAATTTCCCTCATGGTGTGGTCTATGGCCGTTTGCAGCTCGCCGCCGCATAGCTTCTCGTCACGCTTTAGCGCACGGGCAATCTGCTGGAGGGCCTTCATTGCCTCCTTGGGGTTCCCGGCCGCGGTCTCCTTAATCCTGCGGAGCTCTTCCCCGGTGCTCTTCCAGACCGTTTCCTCTCCGGCATCCTGCCGAAGGGGTGCTTTCTGCCCGGCAGCCTGCTGTACTTTTCCGGCATATTCGATATCCGCCTTGAGGGCATCCTGCACGAAGTTTTTGTCATAGATGACCTTCCGCCCGGGTTCCGTCAGTGTCCAGCTGTCCGGTCCGGCCAGCACGATCCCCTGTCTCTCCAGCCCTGCCAGCAACGCCTCCATCCTTTCCTTGATCCGTCCCGGCAGCTCCTGCACCGTCTGCTTCGGCAGGCTGTCCGATGCCCAGAAGTAGGAGAGATCGGAGATATCTCCTTTTGGCAACAGCGGATTGGCCAGCCGATACTCCTTCAGCTCGGCGGTTAGCTCGGCCATCTGCCGCTCCTTGTACTGGGTAACAGTTCTCATCACCGTCATCCCGGCCCGGATTGTCATTTCCGTCAACCGGCCGACATCGGCCAGCTCGTCATTGGTGATCTGATCCAGATACATTGTTATTCACCACCTTTTTTACTCTCGTTTCCCACGGTGCCCTCCTTCGGCTTGTATCCTGCAAACTCCCAGTCGGTCACACGCACCCGGAAAGCCTTTCGTTTTTCGCCCTCCGTTGTGGTATAGCGCTGCCAGCCAAAAGCCCCGGATACGAAGATCCTGCTGCCCTTTTTGAAGTTATCGGCAATAGACTGCCCGACCTTTCCCCACGCATCACAGTCAATAAAATCCGTGACCTCCTGGCCACCCTGGTAGTCATCGCAGGCAATGGAAAAGTTGCAGACCGTATTTCCTCCCGCCTGCCGTACCTCCGGATCAGCCGTCAAGTTCCCGCCAAAGGTTATTCTCCGAATACTCATGTTTGCTTTCCTCCTGTCTTTGATAGTTTGTTTGTTCCGGTCCTTGTTGTTTATTTCTCTCCCGCTGCTGCTGCAGCAGCTGCACCGTCAGCGGAGGTCTCACTCCGAGCTCCTGTGCCTTCCCGCCTTCTTCGACCTCCTTCAGCCCCTCTGCAAATCCCGCTTCCATCAGCTGCTCCCCTCGGCATTCTTTTTCGTACTGTTCCCGGTGCTGCAGCGCCAGATGGGCATAATCCTCCTCAATGGATCGGTTATTCGCATAACCGGCGCTGCCTTTTATGTCGTTACCAATCCGGGAAAACAACGGGTGCTTCTGTGTCCGGAATTTTTCACAGAAGAATGGTCGGCCGCCCATCAGCACAATAGAGTTTTTGTTTTCTGCGTCGATCACCGCCAGCTCATCGACGGTCAGCAGCTCCCGGCCCACACCGCGGTCAGAAAGAGAACCGCCGCCTTGCTTCCCGCCGGTGTTACGGCTGCTGTTTTCCTCGGTGATGGTGGTTTTCCCAAGGCGCTTAACCAAATCCTCACGGGTCTTGACGCTGTTGGTGCCAAGATAGTTATAGATCGCACAGTTTGAAACGATCGTATCCTCATCTTTATCATAGTTATGCTCAAGCTGCTGCACCGACTGAATGATCGGTACCACCCGGATCCCGTAGGACCTCACCAGTGTCAGGATGGTGGAAAAGTCGTTGATCTTACCAAGGTTCGCAAATTCATCCAACAGTAACGCCAGCGGCACCGGCAGCTTGCCGCCGCCCTCACGCTCCGCCTTGCGCTGGATGTAGGAAAACAGTGTTGATAAGAACATGGCCGAAATGACACGGTAGGTACGGTTCTGTGGCGGCAGCACAAGGTACAGGACCGTTTTTTCCTCCACCAACCCGTCAATATCCATTTCATCTCTTGCCGTCAGGACCTTTACATCGGTGATATTCCAAAGCCGCAGCCTGCTGGTCGTGGAGATCAGGATGGACTGCAGCGTTTCGGCAGGGGCCTGCTTAAACTGCTTATAGAATGTCAATGCAGCATTGCCGGGGTCGGTCGCCTCCAGTATCCTCATTTGGATCTCATAGGGGGAAAACGGCATGATCTCCCCCTTAATAACAACCAATCCGCCGATCAGCTCCAGTGCCCTGGCAAAGGTCTTTTCTTCCCCCTCCGTCTGTACCAGATAGGTGAGTACGGAGGTCAGGAGCATGGCCATCGAGTCCTCCCAGAACTGGTCGCCCTGCCCGGCGCCATCGGTGCGGCTGTTAAAGACAAAGGTGTCCACCAAAGCCATCACTTCATCCTCTCGCTCCAAATACTCCAGTGGATTAAAACAGTTGGAGTATCGCAGGTCCTTGAGGTTTAATACCCGCACCTTATAGCCGTTATCCTCCATGACCTGCCTTGTCTGCCGGTACAGCGTTCCCTTGACATCGGCGACCACATAGCTGCCGGTCATCTGCAGCATATCCGGGATAACGACGCGGAAGCTCTTTCCGGCACCGGTATCACCGACCACCAGCTCATGCAGGTTTTTCAGATCATTGTTTTGGGGGTCAACATAAAGCCCCTCTGCCACAGGGATCGTATGATCGGGGTTGGAAAATGCGCGTCGCTCCTCCCCGCTTGCCCACCGGGCAGAGCCATACTCGACGCCGCGGAAGGGATCCAGGCGCTTGGTGGAAAGCAGGAAAAAGCCAAGGATCAACGCCATCACCGGCAGGCCGGCAAGGTACATCCGGCCCAGTGCTCTCCATGTATCCGCAGAGAACAGAGGAACCGTCGGGAAGAAGGTAAACAGCGCCCCCATGGAGGTCATAAACGCCACAATGCCGGGGGGCTCTCCGGTTTTGCCGAGCCATGAGAGATAGTGTAAGAACAGATAGCCCTCCAGCAGCACCATGATAGCCAACGCCACTAAAGCCGCCTTTGCTCTCTTCTTTCTGCGGTCCGGCCGCAGCTTAAAATCCGTATCCACCCGATAGCCTTTTCCGGGCATTACATCACATCCTTTCATCCTTTGCTTCGGCATAAGAAAAGGGCCGGCCAATCGGGTGTTTTCCGGCTGGCAGGCCTCTCATATCATGGGTTATTCTCTATGTTGACTTTTGAATCATCTGTGCAGCTTACTCCTCATCAAGGCGATCCTCCTCGATCTCAATGAGCCTATACTTTGCTTTACCGATCAGAACCGTGTCGGCCGTTCTGGTCCGCTTAACACGGCCTCTGCCGATCGGGCGTCCATCCGGATCGAAGAATCGGGCGTTGTTAAGGCGGATCCAAAGGAACGCACAAACAACGATTGCCCCGGTTCCGCCAACAGCGGCAGCCACAACAGCCGCCCTGCTGGGGGTATAGGTTGCAGTTGCTTGGATTTCATAGCGTTCCGGTCCATCAGTCAGTCCGTTAGAGTAGACCGCTTCCGCGGAATAATAGGTTACTGCGGGGTTGCCTTCGTGCCAGGTCAGCCGGCTGCAGCGGAATGTCACATTGCGTAAGGACTGACCATCGCTGCCTGTCGTCCACTCGCCGCTCCATGCTCCGCTTTTAATCCGGAAGTTGTCGGCATTAAGCCCGAGGTACTGCAGATAAGCAGTCTCATAACCGCCGATAACCGGGGCGCTATCATTATATGGGATCAGTTCATCGCCCAGATAGTATTTCGTCATTGTCGGGCTGCCGTACAGCGTACCTGTTACGGTAATCGGATCCCAGCTCCAGTAGCCCTGCGTGCCCTCGCTGCGATGCTCGGTGTAATCGGCTTTTTCAAGCTGAAGAATGATCTCCTCTCCATCTACCGTCACGGTATAAGTCTCCGGTACACTCTTGTTGTCCAGCGAGTCAAAGGAAACGGTTTCCTCGATGCGCTTCCCGGATGGGATCGTGCGCAGCAGCAGATAATCGATGCCCCGCAGTCTCCAGGTCACATCTCCATCGGAGATCTTCTTTGCCAACTGCAGCTCATCGTCCTCCCGGTCACTTGTGAAAACATAGGTGTTAATCAGAGCATCCTCTGTTTTTCTTTCCCTGATCAGCTCTGCTTCTTCCCATGGCACACCGGCACCGGTCCCCGGGTTTGTTGTGGTTGAATAGTTGGGGCCTTTGGGCTTATGCAGCTCCATGCGGCCAATTTCTTCCGGAATAATAATTACCGGCGGTCTTTCATCTGTTTTGTTGACGATAACATGGCCGCCGTTTGCAGTCACCGTAACTGTTGTGCCGGCCAAAGGTGAGTACATAAACCGGAAGTACCAGCGCTGGTCGGGATCATACTCATAATTGGCCGGTGCCTTCAGCTCTCGGATATAGTAGCTGCCAAGGGGAAGGTCCAAGGAAGAGGTGCCGACACCGTCCTTAATGCGGATGACCTCCAGTAAAGAGTCTGCGGGAATAAGTACCTTGGGAAGTACCGCCTCCTTCTCTTTTGTTGCAGTGCCGGGAATTGCAGCCGGGATCTCTGCTGCAGGAATTACGGGCTCCGGCTCCGGATCGTCGCCCTCGGCATCGGTAGGAACAGCAGGCGGTTTCGCAGGAGGTCCTTCCTCTGCCTGGCTGCCATCGGTATTCTCTGTGGCCTGCTCATCTTCAGAGGAGTGTGCATCGGCTCCGTCTTCCTTTTCGGTCTCCGGAGCAGCTGCCTCTGTGGAGGTCTCTCCGGAGCTCCGGCCGGTCAAATCATCGCCGGTAACGGCCTCCGGATCCGCCAGGACCTCGATGGTGCCTTCTACAATAAGGCCATCTGTGTTTTGTACGGTAAAGGTGGTGCTGCCGGCCGCAACGCCGAAGAAGCACCTGCTGTCGGGATCGTAAACCGCAACGCTCTTATCCTTCACATGCACCGAGTATTCCTGTGCTGCGTCTTCACTGAAGGTCACATCCAGCTTATCGGTTCTTTCATCGACACGCTTCCCGGCAATCAACCGGTAGTTGGTCCGTGCGACGGTCATTGTCAGCGTATTCTCCCCATCCTGCATACTGCTGGCCGGCTTTGCCTCCGGCATCGGATCCGGCAGCTCTGCATCTTCCGCCAGCACTTCGATGGTTCCCTCAATCGAGAGCCCTGCCGCCGAAACAACGAAGGTGGTGCTTCCAACCTCTGTGCCGATCAGTTCAAATACTCGATTGTCGTGGTTCTTTACATTTGCCACTTCAATGGGCTTACCGGCCGGGTCCGGGTTTGCCATCTTTTCTACCGTCACGGTAACCTGCTCATCTGCAATCAGTGAGGAAAGCCCGATATCCAAGGTCGCAGTCTCGCCCTTCTTGATGATGAAGTTGCTGCGCGGCATTACGATCCATGCCTCATCTGCGGAGGCGTAAATGCTTTGCGCATTGTATAGCCCGAAGTAGACATCATTTGCAGGCTTGTTGCCGTTCTTGGTTACCGCTTCTTTGAGCACCTTAAAGATGACATTCTGACGAATGTTTTCGACCTCCAGATACTTCGGATAGATAGTTACCGCCTGGCCTGCATATGCAAGCACAACATCGATCGGCTCACCGTCAGTCAGATAGCCCCATGTGGTGGCTACCTCTTTCACGGTATAATGGCCCAGTTCCAGCTCGGAGGTCTGCGCCATACCGGTGCGGTCGGTCTTTACGGTCTCCACAAGCTGCCCTGCGGTATAGTACACGGTTCCCTCGGGGGTGGCGATGTCCTCCGCGGCATACACCTCAAAGGTTGTGCCGCCGGCCAGCAGTCCGATTTTCCAAAGGGGCTTCAGTCCATTCAAGGAAAGCAGGGTCTTATACGCTTCAGCGCCAACCAGCAGATTACCGGACTTCTCAAAGACGATCCGGGCCTTCTGCGGCACATCCGCCTGTTTGATGTTCAGTGTCAGATAGATCTTGCTGTTGTTTGCATCACTCTTATTGATGGTGAATGCAAACGGTTCAGCCTGAACATACCCTTCCGGGCTTTCGATCTCATAGAGTAGATAATCCCCATACACGAGATAATCCGGCATGGTAAAGGTGCCGGTTGCATCCGTCTTGAAATCAGTCAGTGTATGGGGGTTGGGATAGCTGATGGTCTGGTTGATCCAGTGGCCGTCAACCTTCCAGGTTACAGGGCTATTTGTTGCGGTTGCAGCCCCGTCAGCTACTTTCACCGTCCCGGTGATGGCTTGCCCGCCGGGCAGCCTTACGCTATATTTGGTTGTGCCGGCAGCCACACCGATTATCGACCAGCTGCCATCGGTCTGCTGCTCCGTCTTGGCCACACCGGCGTCGGCGATGTAAACAGCGTAAGCATTGGCGAAGTCGGTCTTGATCGCCGCCTGCTCTGCCGCTGTCCAGCTGATCGCCTTTGTTCCATCCTTGAGAACAACCGCTGCCGGACCAACAAAGTCAAGGGAAAGCTCCGGTGCCGCAGCGCTCTCTCCCGGGGCGATGGTGAGGCTGCTGTAATCCATCGAAACAGTAGGCGGTACAACGGTGTCCGCCGTTACAGTACCGTCCCCCGCGACGATCTTCCTGGTATAGGGCCGCAGCGGATGCTCGGTTGCCCCATTGGCAGAAATGTTGTCCCAGCTCCAAATGCGATAGGTCGTGTTGGCTGCCGGGATCGTCTTACCGGACTGTGCATCGGTCTTGCGGACAGTAACGGTCTGCTTGAGGGTCTTGTTCTCCAGAATGTAATTGTAATTGAAATCGTACCAGCCGGAGGCATAGGGATAGTCCTCGCCGGACCCACTCTTGGTCTCCGTGGGTGCGCTCGTAGGCTCCGTCTCCGGGTCACGGCCTATAAATACCTCAAACATGTCCGGCTCGCGCCCCTCGTAGGGGTTCAGCTCGATTACGGTGTATAAGCCGTAAGGCAGCCGATAGTCGATGCCTGCGGTGCCGTTTGCTGCGGAGTTGCCCAGCTCACCCCAGCTGCAGTAAACCACAGTGGACGGGTCAAGGGTCGTCGCCCGGCCGGTGCTGTCGGTCCGCAGCACCATGTAAAGGTCCTTCATAGAGATCTTTGCGAGGTCCGTCTCTTCCTCACGACCGTCCTCTACGCTGGGATTGCCGTTAGGCAGCGGATTATTGGCATCCAAATCTCTCTGCTTAAACCATTCATCAGGCAGCGGAGAATAGAAGTTATGGTTCACAAGGTCGAGATACCCCCAACCGGCGGTAGAGGCGCTGCCGGAGGTGCCGTCCCCCACCGGGTCATCGGTGGTGGAATAGATGGGATTGCCGCCGGCGGCCGCCTTGCTGTTCAGGTACACCGCAAAGTAAACGCCCTCTGCAGGCTGCTTATTCATCTCATAGGCGTTTCCGTCCATCTCGTTCTCAACGGTACGGTTCTCGTTAAACTTGGTAAGGGTCAGATCCGCCTTTATAGCGGTGTTGGCATACTGGTTCTTATTGCCGGTATCGCCCGCCGCTTTGTCGTCAAAGGAAAGGATGTTGGTCCCGCTGCCGGTATAGGCATTGGTGATGGTATAAATCTGCCCACGCGCCTTGGCGCCTTGGAACACATAGCCGTCACTCGGCGTGATCTCCTGCAGGGTATAAACACCCTGCTCGATACCGTTGATGGTAAAGCTGCCGTCGTTGCCGGTCACTGCAGTTGCAACCAGGTCACCCTCGCTGTAGATCTTGATCCAGGTGGAGGGCAGGTAGATGTCCTTGGCTGCCCGCAGCTCGAATACGGCACCGGCAAAGGTAGCATCACCCTGCGGAGTGCGGTAGTTGCCGTGGTTGAGGGAAATCGTCTCATTATCGACCTTGGTAACGGTCAGCTGACCGCGCTGCCGATAGTCTTCAACCGATGCGTAGGAGGTGCCGTCGGTGCCTCCGCCGCCGGACACGGTAATGGTCGCCTCTGCTTCGGCTCCCTCAACGGGTTTCCCCTCCCCGTCCTTTTCCACCTCCACGGTGATCTCTGCGCTCCATGCGTCATTGAGGAGATACCCATAGGGAGGTGTGACCTCTCTCACGGTAAAGGTGCCTTCCCCCAGTTCTACCGTACACGGCAGCTCGTAGGTTCCTGCGCCTGTGCCATCGCCGGAGATCTCGATCACAGCTCCGGAGATATTATCGAAAGCAGCTGAATTGGAGGATGCCGGAGCAAAAGTAATAAGCCCGGTATTGTAATTGGCTGCATTAAATCTCTCCGGGTCGGTCTTTCGGAAGGAAATCGGGACGGTAGGGCCGTCGCCGTTCCCGCCGGTCCCGGGCTCGGGATCCTCCTCCGGGATGAAGCTGACAATACCCATACCGAGATAGTTGATGATATTGGTATCGTTCTGGATGCCGGTCTTGGCGCCGGACCATTTGGAGAAGCCCAGGTCGCTCTTCTCCAGATAGAGGGACAGCGGCAGCTGCTGGTGAGTAGCGTTACCCATGGTGCGCAGCAGCAAGCCATTGATAGCCCGGTCAAACAGCGCCGCCTCGGTTGCGGTCATCGCATACTTTTGACTATCAAAGGTATAGTACAAAATCGGTTCGATAAACAGCTTGTAGTCACCGCTGATCAGGGTATCATATGCCATTCCGGTCACATCCCCGATCCAGCGGATGACCGTCTCATCGGTAAAGTAATCCTTGATCGCCTTGATATCCGGCGCACCGCTTGTCTTCACAATTGTTGGAATGGGAACAGCAGGCACTTTCCAGGAATAATCGCTTTGCTGGAATGAAAGGGAAGCACCTCCCCGATAATCGAATTTGTTTGTTTTTCCAAAGTGTATGTAGTTCTCATAACCGGAGCTCTTGTTTGCCGCATCATAGGTTGCGGAAACCACCGTCTGACTAGCCACATCGACCACGCAGAAGCGGATGCCCCAATCGCCGTTCCAGAAGCTGTCTCCCGTCACGGTCTCGGTCTGGCCACCGCCGGCCTCCATGTTGCCCTCGCCGACTGCCCAGGCTGTGCCGGGCAAACCGGTAAAGAGAAACATCACAGCCAGCAGGGCTGATAAAATGCGTTTCCTCATGCTTTCTGTCTCCTTTTCATTTTGAGATATAGAAAAGCAGCCGCATTACTGCGACTGCTTGCTCACCCGGTATTCGGTTGTCTTGGGAATTACATAACGCCGACCTTGTTGCCGGAGAGTTCAGTAGGGCCGTCATAGATGTCTGCTCCCCCAGTGCCTGGTTCATTGTAAATTCCCCAACCAAGCCACTTGTTATAAATATACTTCTGCCCGTTCTCCTCCTTAATGTCCCCATCCTTGGGGCCGGTCTGGGTCTGCCCCTGCTGCTGGCCGGGGTTCTGCTGCTGTTTGTTTTCAGGCTCCTTGGCTGGCGTCTGCGGCTCTTTCGCCTCTTCCGGTTCCTTCGCCTCTTCCGGTTGCTTTGCCTCTTCACCGGGCTCTGTGGGGTTCTGCTCCTCAACCGGCGGGGTGACCTCGGTGGTTCCGGTTTCCTCCCCGGGGTTCTCTTCCTTACCCATCGGTTCATTCGTACCGTGCTGCTCATCCTCGATATCGGGAACATTCTTGCCGCAAGCTGCGCAGCAGAGCAGCAGCATAACAATCAGGATCACTGCAATAAGTTTCTTCATGGTAAATACCTCCTGTTCTTTTTATGTCTTCTCTGACTTTAGTTTATCATGTTATTGGAAAAAGGGCAACAGAAAAGCCCCTCAATGGGGGGCTTTTCATCATGTGCCTTTGCGGAGAATAGCAAGATAGTCCTTATAGGCAAAGGTTCTGTTTCTCCTGCCGGTCGTGGTTTGTTCCAAAATTCCTGCAGAGGAAAGCCTTTCTACTACATTGGAAGCGGTCCCGAAGGTAATCCCCAATGCTTCTGCGGTTTTTCCGATTTCGATGATTGGGTTTGCTTCCAGGTACCGAAACACGAGCATCGCATTTTTGGAAGCACGCCCCATTCCGGCAACAAGGTCAACATTCTTATCATGCAGGGCCGTCAGCTCATCGATGGCCACTATGGCATCTTTCGCCGATTCAGCAAGGGCCTGCAGGAAGAACTTTACCCATTGCTCATAGTTTCCCTTGCTCCGCACCTCGGTCATGCGATCATAGTACTCCACACGATTCTTTTTTAAGAAGTATGAGATATATAGAGCCGGGGTAGTTAAGATCTTTTTCTCCATCAGGAATAAAGTGATAAGCAGGCGTCCTATGCGCCCATTGCCATCCAAAAAGGGGTGTATCGTTTCAAACTGGTAGTGGATCAGTGCAGCACGAATCAAGCCATCCAATCTATCATCGGCATTGATGTATTTTTCCAGATCGGACATCGCCTCCGTCATGTCATCGGGAGATGGAGGAATGTATTTTGCATTCCGCAGCGTGCTGCCTTTCCCGCCAATCCAATTTTGAGAACACCTGAATTCTCCCGGGTTCTTTTCCTGCCCCCGGACGCCCTCCATAAGGATTGCATGGGTCTCCTTGAGCAAGCGATTGCAGAGCGGGAGCTCATGAAGTCTCCTGATGGCATACTCGGTTGCCTTGATGTAATTGACAACATCTGCAACATTACGGTTTGTATTGTCTTCGATCAGCGGATCAAGAACATCCTCCAGGGTGGCCTGTGTTCCTTCGATTTGAGAGGACATGAGCGCTTCTTTTCTCACATACATGGAGACAAACAAATCGACATCGGGAATGCGTGTTGCCACGCTCTCCAGGATGGCCAGCTGCGAATTCGCCTTAATCAGCTGTTCAAGAATATCCTCGCTTATCTCGATGGGCGGCGTCGGCGGCAGGGGAGAAGGCACGAATGATTGGTATGCCATTTCTCCGGATAGGTTTGTCTTCCAGTAACCGGCACGATCGTTCATTTTCCTTTCACTCCCTTTCCAAGATCAGAATACTAACTTAATCATATTCCCCTTATTTCAATTTGTCAAGCAAATTTAGAATAACGAGCAGCCGATCCTTGCCTTATTTCAATTAGCATTCCCGGAATTACTCATTTGAAAAGCATTTCCGCTAATGTGAATAAAGAAACGGTACACACTATATTGTATCCATCAGCGGCTGCAGCAGCTTTTGGAACATCTTTGTGTTCTCTGTATTCTTTATCAATGGATCGGGGTTATAGGCAACGGCATAGCCCCGGCACTTCCCTTGCCGCAGGTTCTTAATATAAGACTTTGCCTGTGCTTCATTTGCCGGCCATAAAAGGTACTCAATCGTATCTGCATACTTGTTGCCGCGCAGATAATCCGTCAAGGTGTCGATCTCCCACGCCGACACTCCGCACACCAACAGTTTGCAGCTGGCCTTCAAAAACTGTTCGGTGTTGTGGCCGTTCAATCTCCCCAGGTCCCGGATCACCACCCGGTGGCAGCCCAGCGCCTGGGCTTCATCGGTATAGATCGAGATCCCCTCCAACACAATGCAGCCGTTGCTCTCTTTGAGCAAATAATAATCTTTGGCTCGACGAAAAACCTCCCGGTCGGTCAACACGCCAACATCCTTTTTAAGCCGGTGCAGGCAGGCCGCCAGCTCCAATGCCGTGTGCGTGCTGCCGCCGTGCGGGTAAAGCGCTGCCACCCCGATCACAACATTACCAAGCACCTTGGTTTGGATCGTTTCTCGTTCGACGATTTTTTCCACCAGCAGTATTTCCAGCTCTTTTTCCTGCTCCGGTGCCGCTACCGGCCGCACCTCCGGAATAGGCTTCGGTATGGGCTCCCGGTCCTCTTCCGGTCCCGCTTGATACCCCACAACATCCTCCACGGTGTATGTGCGTTCGATTGCATCCTCCAGCCGATCCTCATCAACCGCACCGGTAAGGATGTTGTAGATCCCCTGCCGCACCAGAAAATCAGAAAAATACTTGTATTCCGCATCGACTTCCCCATAAATGAATACAATCCGGCACTGCTCCTTCAGGCTCCTGCAGCGCTGGATCACATCCGTCATTTCCGTTTTGCCGCTTAATTCCCTTGAAAGAATTACGGCATGGGGATTGTAATTGATAACTGCATCCAGGACAGCCTCCCTTTTCCGCACCGTTGTCAAAACATCTATCGCTTCCATCCTGGCAATGCACCGTTCGATTTTCCTGTTTCCGACGGCAACTACTACTTTAACACTCATTTCTCCACCCCCTCTCTAAACTCTCGAATATCTTTGATTATCTCTGCTGTAATATCTCCCTCATAAGCCTCACGGCGTTCTGTCGAAAGCACAACAAGCAATCTCCTTTGCCCCGCTTTGGTGCAGAAAACAAATCGAGAAAAAACATTCTCCGTTCCCATCAGCGGCAGCCGGCTTTCCGAAACGATGTACTTTGGCCCGATGTACCCAAGGTACTGCTCCAGCAGCTGTTCCGGGAGCTCTGCCCCGGCCATCAATTCCATCACACCACGGCTTTCCAAATAGATGCTGCAGTCCGATGTGTAGGTTTTTCTCATATGCTCCGCAAAGCTGTTATAGTATATTAAATTCATGTCATCCCCCTCCCGAATAGCGAATGAAAGAATTCCTTCATCTTAACCCAGAATGATAATACTGCTGCATCCGGCGCCTGGCCGTTATTGATGGCTGTGGCAATGACCGACACCGCCACCGAAAGAACGAGGGATCCGACCACCACCAGCACAACTTTTAAGATATTCCAAACAGCATCTGTTGCAAAGTAGTATGCCGCAGAAGGTTTCTTTTTTCGCCTGCTCTGTTGTTCTTCCTTAATCTGCTCAAACAGAACCTTTTTGTGCCTTTTCATGGTGGTCTCCTTCTTGTATGTGTTCGCTGTAATTTCCTTACTGTTCAACTTGAACAACAATAATTATCCCTGTGTAACGGCAGCGACATCCTTTGCCTTGCAGCGCTTCCCGTTTACACGGAAGGCATATCCCGCACCCTCCATTTCCCGGAGTGTGTTCCTTTCCGGGATGCATTCCGGATGTTCAGTGGTCGCTCTTACCTTCCCATCAAATAGAACCTCAAATAACATTGTCCTGCCCCTTTCTTTTGGCTTTCTCGCCTTTGGAAGGAGGGCCACTGTCTGGCCCTCCTCCAAAAGAGAGAGATTGGGCCACTCCTATGGGTGGCCAGTGAAGGACCCCGGCATCCGGAATTGAACCGGCCCTACCATATTGTTGTGCAACCTTGCTGCCGGGGATATGTTTTGTTTTACGAGTTAATTGACGAAAAATGACAGTCTCCTTATAATAAGCCGCACAACTTTATAAGGAGTGATCATTATGATTTGCAGGACCTGCAAAAGAGAATTACACCAGGACTGGGTATGCTGCCCGTGGTGCAGTACAAAGAACAAAGCAGAAGCCGGTATGGACAAAACGAGAGTGTATCGCTTTTATGCAGAGCAGTTGAAGCAATCCTGGGGAGAGCTTGCGCCCAACACAGTCCGCGGCTATCAGTCTCCGTTCCGAAGGTGTGTTGACCATTTCGGGGATCTTCCGGTCGGGGGAATTACTCCGGCAATGATCAAGGCTTTCCTTGATAGCCTCGGCAAAACTTTTTGCAAAAAGACTGTCATTACCCACCGCCAGCTCATCAGCCAGACGATGGCTCTTGCCATTCTGGGCGGCGACATTACATTTAACCCTACCGACGCCAAATACCGCACCGCCGGCCGGCCCTCTGCTCAAAGAGAGGAAGCCCCTGCCAAGGATCAAAAAATAATCTCCGAAGCATGGAATGAGGATATGTACTCCCGGCTTGGCTTTCTGATCAAGTGTACCGGTCTGCGGAAAGGTGAAGCCCTGGCTCTCCAGTTCAAGGATATTGATAACGCCCGCCACATTTTGCATGTATCAAAAAGTGTGTACTTTACTGGCAATACCCCTCACATTAAGGAGCCCAAAACAAAGGCCGGGATCAGGCGCGTTGTTATGCTGGATAGTCTGTCTGGAAAATTTGTCGGCAATCCGAATGATTATGTTTTTTCCTTTGACGGGAAAACGCTGCTGCGCTGCCATCAGGTTGAAAAGGGCTGGCAGGCATTTTGCGTCCGACACGGTATGGCTCAACCCCGCAAAGGTCATGGATATGTCCAGTGCTCAACGACCTTTCACCAATTACGGCACAGCTTCGCGACCAACTGCAAGGAAGCCGGTATCGACCCGAGAGTAATTCAGGAAATGATGGGGCACTCGTCATATGCCGTAACCGATAGCTATACCCACATCCGCCAGTCTATGCTCGATGAAGCAAGGAGCCGTTTGAACGAAATCGACCGTGCATTTTGGGCACAGCAAAAAATCCAACCATAATTCAAATCCCTCCATCTCCGCCAAAGAAAAACCCGCAGAAATGCGGGTTTTTCTTTTGTTCATGCGGGTTTTCAGCATTTTTAGCCTTTGCAAATATTGCTGTTTCTTGCGGTCTTTTTGCATATAGGCTACACAGAAACTACACAGTAAAATACCCCCTCCAGTTACGGAGGGGGCATCCCTTTACCACACCTTCTCTGACACTCCGAGTGCCTCGTACAAAAGGTGCTTTTGCTTTGTGCTTGCGCCTGGAACGGCCCCACCACAATATTTCTGCTTTCCATTCCCTGCGGAATGCCGGAAGGCAGCGCCGCCATCTCGGCCAGCACAGCAAAAGCTCCCCCGGCGCGGGAGAGCTTTTGGGCGAATCACGGATTACTTTTTGCGGGCGAGGACGGCCATGCCAAGAGCGGAAACAGCCATGAGAGCGACCGCGGCGGCGACCACATCATTGGCACCGGTGGTGGGGTTCTTCTCGGGCTCGGTCTTGGGGGTGTCCTCGGCGGGGCGGTCGATGATGATGACGGTAGATGCGTTCTCATCCTTGCCGTTACCGGTGGGGTCAAGGGTCAGCTTTTCATCGGTGGTCGTTTTCCACACCATAACATCGGTAAGCTTTACATCGGTACCGTTGGTGTTCTTGATGGTGGAGCCTTCCGGCAGAGCAGTCTGATCGGCGGGAATGGTGTAAAGACCCGCCGTATTTGCGCTCTTAGTGTTCTTTTCTACTACAAGGTCGAACGCCGCATTGGCACCGAAATACATACCAACATTCTTGGTGCTGGTATCGCCATTCTGTGCGGAAATATCAAAGTGGTTACTGGTAGCAGTTAGAGTCGTGTCCATCTCCCACTGGGCAATTCGTTCAAACTTTACGGGACGGGTACTTGTCACTTTATTATTGGTAAAGTTGATGGTTGTGAGGGAACGGAAATCGTTACCCTGACCCTCGTTATCGCCCTTGCTCCAGTTACCGTAGGCAGGTCTGATCCAAGTGGGGTTGGAATTGTTGGCCTTAGATGTGTTGGTGTAATTGTTAAAAGTGCAGTTATTGAAAACCAAGCTCTGTGTAGCCATAGCACCAACGATAATGCCATCAAAGGTGCAGCCTTCAAAATCCACGCAGCCCAACTGACTCCAAGGGCCGGTGTAAAGCTGATAATCAATGCTGATAACATTCTTGAAGGTGGTGCCCTGGAAGGTTACATGGGTGTAGGCGGGAACAGCCAGCAATAAGCTGGTGCCGATATGATCAATATCCTCATAGCCGGTAACACCGCTGGTAATGGTGCCGCCAACAAAAACTATATTTTTACCGTTGGCGCCGTCATTTTTCTCGCCAAGGTAGCCATTGGAATTGTAGCCATTCAGCACGCTGCGGTCTTCAGTCTGGCCAGTGGTATCATTGCGAACGCCATTGCCGAGAACACCGTCAGTATCATACCTGTAATCACCTACGGTGACATACATAGTGCCGCCGAGCCGTTTCTGGGCAGTGATGTATTCATCACGAGTCATAGCGCCAAGCTGCGCCAGCGTATAGGGGTTGGACTGGGAACCATCGCCATCCTCCGCCATAGCGGTGACCGGCAGCATGACGGCCAGCATAAGGACAGCCAGCAAAATGCTTAAAAACTTTTTCATTTTGTATACCTCTTTCTCTTTTTTATTTTTCCCGCAGGTGGGGTTGTGTTTGCGGAGCAAACACAAAAATA
>ERZ772860.343-NODE-343-length-43481-cov-9.332957_pt1 | contig 43481 bp, 39 predicted proteins | sample MGYA00511342_ERZ772860 | MGnify/ENA primary metagenome ERZ772860 (study PRJEB29015, sample SAMEA2737665) | human gut metagenome | biome: human gut; feature: human-associated habitat; material: faeces | place: China | collected 2012 ... | reverse complement strand
GGGCGGGATATAAGCGAATATTACTCGGCGAACATGGGGCTGGAAAGGTAGCGGTCACCGGTATCCGGGAGAAGGACAACAATGGTCTTCCCCGCGTATTCCGGGCGCTGGGCCAGCTGGATAGCGGCCCATACGGCAGCGCCGGAGGAGATACCCACCAGCACGCCCTCGCTTTGGCCGATCTCCCGGCCAGTGGCAAAGGCATCCTCATCGGCGACAGGGATAACCTCGTCATAGATCTTGGTATCCAGGACGGCGGGGACAAACCCTGCGCCGATACCCTGGATGCCATGCTTACCGGGGACACCGGTGGAAAGGACGGCGGAGGTCTTAGGCTCGACGGCGACGATGCGGACGGCAGGATTTCTCTCCCGGAGGTAGCGGCCGACACCGGTGATGGTACCGCCGGTGCCGACCCCTGCCACAAAGGCATCCACCTGCCCATCGGTATCCTGCCAAATCTCCGGGGCGGTGGTGGCGTAGTGGGCCTGGGGGTTGGCCTGATTGACAAACTGGCCGGGGATGAAGCTGTGAGGGATCTCGCGCGCGAGTTCATCCGCTTTGGCGATGGCGCCTTTCATGCCCTGGGCGCCGGGGGTAAGAACCAGCTCCGCGCCATAGGCTTTCATCAGCTGGCGGCGTTCCACGCTCATGCTATCCGGCATGACAATGATGATACGATAGCCCCGGGCGGCGGCCACAGAGGCCAGGCCGATGCCGGTATTGCCGGAGGTGGGCTCGATGAGGACGGACTGGGGGGTAAGGAGGCCCTTCTGCTCGGCATCCTCTATCATGGCGAGGGCAACGCGGTCCTTGACGGAACCGGCGGGATTGAAGTATTCCAGCTTGGCCAAAAGGCGGGCCTTGAGGTCATACTTTTTTTCAAGATGGGTGAGCTCCAGCAGGGGGGTGTGGCCGATGAGCTGGGCGGCGGATGTATAGATTTTTGCCATAGGGATACCTCCTGACACGAAATAGACTAAAGCGGTAGATTTACTATGGGAATGTTATACACCCTGGGCGGGGATTTGTCAAGAGAAAAGCTCCCCGGGAGGGGAGCTTTTTGGTGGGGCAATTAATCATGCTTGCGCAGGAGGGCGGCGGAGCCGAGGGCTGCGGCGACGGCAGCGGCGACGGCCAGGCCGACCAGGTCATTGGCGCCGGTGGAGGGATTGGGCTGCTGGGCCGGTTTCTCCTCTTCGGCGGGGCGGATGATGACGATGGTGCCGGGGTTATCGGGGGTGGGAGGTTCGATCTCGCCGGTACCAGAATAAGCCGGGACAGTAACCTCTACCGCTTCGCCTGCGGGAGTGTTATCTGTCTTCTTCATCCGAACATAATACTTACCGGCAGGAACATCTGTGCTGTCATTGGCACAGGCAGTCCAATCTCCCTCAAGACTGGTAGCGTACTCCATTTGGGCAGTGGTACCGGTGATTTTGCCATTTCCATTCTCGGAAGTGGGGGCTACCCCAACCAAACCGGTAGGAGCAGCGGGGACATCCGGAGTGGGATCGCCACCAGACTGGGTAACACCGCAAACACAAACACCATTTACAAAGACATGATCTCTTAATGTGGTTTCTTCCGCACCACATATACATTTTCCATGGTGCTGAGTGCCATCCACAGTTGGAACATAAGAATCAGTATAACTATGAGCTCTTACAAAGTTCACACCACATACACCACAATTTACTTTATGAGTCGTTGGAGATTCATAAGTGTAATTATATCTGTGCTCTTCAGAAATCATTACCTCGCCACACTCGGTGCACTTTTTAATATGGTGTCCTCCTTGAGTATCTGCCTCCCAAGGGCCTTCAACATGCTGGTGGGTAGAGCCGCCGCCGGTATGGAAGGTGACCTCAACTTGACTCTCGCTTTTATTCAATCTTACTGTATCTGCCGCGGAAATATCCTGACACTGTGCATCTGTAGCAAGCATATAGCCAGCATCAACAGTATATTTGATGTGCGCGGTGTAGGACTCGTCAGCCTTAAACTCACCATCGCTGGTGAAAGTCCCCCCCCAAGTGACTTCAGTAACGGTTAGGCCCGTGCCGAGGGAAACGCCTGTGGTAACAGGAGTTTCACCCTTGACGGGAGGGGTGAGACCGGTGATGATGATTCTAGAGATGGTGGTGGGGGCGGAATACGCATCGCCGCGGGTGATGGTGACCTTATAGCCGCCGGTGCTGGTGCAGTGACCCGGGATAACATTTACTTTTCCACCCGATTGTACCCCTTCGCTTACCACATTAATGTAGTAGGGGTTACTATCTCCAGTGCTATAGTGATTATAAATGAATGCTTTGATTGCTCTATGTGCTAAGCTACTGCTGCTATGCAGCATATTCTCGGCAACTATATTAACCTGTCCCTTGGCGTAAATATTACCCATATCACTTCCATCACCGAAAGAAATGGTAGAGAAATTGTGAGAACTATTTTGAGCAATAAGGGACGCATCTACAACGCTGATAACCTTCTCCTTAGGCATCCAAACCGCAGCGCCATCACTATCGGTCTGTGCCATTACTTGTGCGCTGCCACTAATGCTAAGGTTTCCGCTTATTTCAAAGGCCGACGGCATTTGACTGGGGCGAAGTTTGTCATCTCTATCTCTTGGGGTGTCATATTTATTATAGGCCTTTACGGTGTACGCATTGGTACCGGGGTTACCGGAAATGGTAACATTGCCGCCGACCTCGATGGCAGGATTGGTAGCAGCGGTGCATTCCGCACTAAGCTGCGTTCCGTCACCAGTCACAGTGAGGTTACCACTGACCTCAACAACGGGTTTATCCTCGCTGCTGGGGCTATTGACGGTAACATGAGCGCCGCCGGTGATGGTGAGGTTTGCGGTATTTTGAGTGTTATTGGGTACCCGGATGGAACCGACGGTAAGGGAGCCGGAGCCGGAGATGGTGAGGCCCATTTGCGTGGTTACGATGGAGGAAAGGGTGTTGGTGCCCTCGAGGACCAGGGTGCTGTCGGCCAGGGTGGCATCGAACGAGAGGGCCGCCGTGCCATTGAAGTTCTTCAAGGTGATGGTATTGCCTTTCGTGGCTACGGTAGCGGTGCCGCCGTTTTCGTCTTTAATGATTTCGCCCTGCTTTAGAGTTTTGCCATCGTAGCTGATGGTGGAATCTTTAGCGGCGGCAGGGGTGATGGTGATGGTCTTGAAATAGAGTGTTGAATCAGTGCCCTTGAGGATAGTGTCAAGATTCGGATTGTCACTAATGTTCTCGCGTGTTCCCTCAATATCTTGTTTTACACCTACTATGTCATACTTGGTTTTATCAATGGTGACATTGCCAGCTACATGGAGGGCGTTAAGTGTACTAGCCGGATATGTATAGCCGGTTGTTAGCATTATCTTTCCGGTATTTTCAAATTTGAGCTTGCCCACCTGCATATCGATAGCATATTGTTTAGCAGAGATATCAAGGCTGCCGGAGCCGGAGAGGACAACAGTGACATCATTAACGCCAGAATCATTAGGAGCAACAATGCCACTGCTGAAACCGCTTATTTTGTTTTCGCCTTCCAACTTGATGGTGTAGTAACCGTTTTGGCCGAATCGAATTGCTTGGACAGCTTTAATGCTATCTGTTTTATTGATGGTAGCATCCTTGAGGGTGAGAATGTTACCGTCGTATCCAGCATCAACATAAAGGTAAGTCCCAGAGCCACCGGGGATAGGCGTTTCCTGGCCCATAATGGCGGGTTCACCGGCGATGCGAACATAAGGGTCGGTGGGAGCTTGGGTAATTTCTACATACTCATATCCGAGAGCTTTGTCCATTGGTTTTGGATAGTTAAAAAAAGGATCTCCTTCATACATCCCGGCCTTGAAGGTGAGTTTATAGTCATCGTTTTCAGTGAGGTTGTATACTGTGCCGCTAATGGCTTTTTCGCCTTTGCTGGTTTTAGCGGTGACTTTTGTGTTTTCTCCGGAGATGGAGAGCTGGCCACACTTAATGGCATAGGCTTTATCAGTATTATTGCTGCCGTAATATTTGTTGGTGGCATTAAGCTGTGCGCCATCGGAAACGGTGATGTTACCGCCTACTTTAACTGCCGCCGCATCATGATCCGCATTTACTGCGTTCACTATTGTACCACTATCAGTGATAATGAGGTTTTTCGATGCACTAATTCCATGACAATCAGTATTTCTATTTGTGTTGTTGGCGCTAAAATTGGCATTTACTGTGATGCCACCCTTAATGGTGATATCACCATTATTGTATATTTCAAGCGCTTCACCATGAGTGCCTGTGCAATTGAGGGTAAGGGTACTCCTCTTATTGCCTGTGATAATGAGGTTTATCTTTTCGCCGATATCAAAATCCTTGTGAACTTTAATATTGGATACCGTTACTTTACCGTAGACCGTGACGGTTATTGTATTGGAGTTTTTAGTGAGCTCAAGATAAGAATCGCTTGGTTTAGTGGTTGTAAAACTACTCTTAAAATAGCAAGTTTCACTATCACTAAATACATAATTTGTTCCGTTGATGGAAATATCATAATCTGACCCTTTTGCCACTCCCGCCAGGGCGGTGGTGGGGAGTAGGACAAAGACTAAAGCCAGCGCGAGCAGGGCGCTGAGCAGGCGTTTTTTCATGGGGGTGGGCCTCCTTTTCGTTTTTCTTAAAATTGTGGTTTTACTGGGCGCAGAGGCCCTACTTTCAGCCCCCATAATACCCCCTAAAAGGGGGTATTTTTCGCCCAGGGGGCGAAATGCGGGCAAAGCGGTGTGAATTGCAGAAACGCCCTAAAAAGTGCACAAAAAGCCTCCGCGATGGAAGGCTTTTTGCTAAGAATGGGAATATATGGCATCCCCAAATATTATTAACCGTTACATAATGCCGCCGGCGGTGGAGGTATAGACGCCCAAGATGAAGGCCACAACGCACAGCACGGCGCAGACGAGGGTATCGGTTTTCTTTTGGCGGGCCATCAGCTTGGCCAGCAGGGCATCGTAGTTTTCGCGGTTTTGGTCGTAATCCGGCTGGGCGGCCAGGGTCTCTTCCATCTTTTTGCCGTACAGGCGGTAATCCGCATAGGTAAGGGCGGGCATAAGCACGATGAAAAGCAGGAAAAACAGCATGGCTGGTGCCTCCGTTCTATTGGGATAAGATGCAGGGAAGCTCCGGCCGGAAAACCGACCGGAGTATGGCCCGTGCTAAAATCCGGGATCAGTGCAGCAGTGCATTGGGCAGCACGGTGACGATGCCGGGGATGTAGGTGAAGAGGAACAGATCGACGATGAGAACCGCCAGGAAGGGCAGTACCTGCCGGATGACCTTCTCCAGGCGAACTTCGCAGATGCTGGAGGAGACGAAGAGGTTCATGCCGATGGGCGGGGTGATCTGGCCGATGGAGAGGTTGATGATCATGATAATACCGAAGAAGGTCTTATCGATGCCATAGGCGCTGATCAGCGGGACCAAAACGGGGGTGAGCAGGGTGATGGCGGCGACATTATCCAAGAGGGCGCCAGCCACAAACAGCGCCAGGTTAACGAGCAGCAGAACGACAGCGGGGCTATTGGTAATGCCGCTGATGGCAGCAACGATCTGATTGGGGATCTGCTGCATGGTGAGCATCCAGCCGAACACGGCAGCCGCACCGATGAGGAACAGGATCATAGAGGTGCTGACGCCGGTCTTGACGCAGGCCTCATAGGCTTTCTTGATATTGAGCTGCTTAAACACAAAGTAGCCAATGATGAAACCGTACAGAACGGATACGCCGGCGGCTTCGGTAGCGGTGAACTTGCCGCTGTAAATGCCGCCCAGGATGATGACCGGGGACAGCAGCGCCAGGAAGCTCTGAATAACGATCTTGGCCTTGCTCTGGGTATGGAACTCAGCAATATCCAGCTCGGAGGTGCCGTAGCCGTTTCTCTTGGCGCGGAAGTACTCGACGACCATAAGGCTGAGGCCCATGATGATGCCGGGGATGATACCGCCGGTGAACATCTCCAGGACGGAGACATCGGCGACGATGGCATACATGAGCATGGTGCCGCTGGGAGGAATAATGAGGCCCAGCAGACCGGAGGAAGCGATAACAGCTGCGGTGTATTCTTTCTTATAACCGGCTTTTTCCATGGGCTCTACCATGATGCCGCCGATGGCAGCGGCCGTAGCGGTAGCGGAACCGGAGATAGCGCCGAAGAACATGCAAGCCAAAGTGGTGACCATGGAAAGGCCGCCTTTGAACCGGCCTACCACACGGTTGGCCAGGTAGATGAGCTTATCGGAAACACCGCCCAGGGTCATGACTTCACCGGCCAGGGTGAACATGGGGATAGCCAGCAGAGAGAACTTGCTGACGCCGCTGAGAAGCTTCTGGGTGATGATAAGCGCATTGAGAGTGCCGCCCTGCAGAATGGTGAGCAGAGAGGCGGTGCCCATCGCCATGCCGATAGGAACAGCGATAAGGAGCAGAATGCCGGTGGAAATCAACAGGAATGCAGTCATGCGGTGACTTCCTCCTTTCCTTTTTTGGCAAAGAGATCAGCGAAGCGGTCTACAATGAGGAGGATGAAGTTAAGGATCATGCCAACGGCACCAACGCCTACCACAAAGTAGTACCAGCCATAAGTGATGGGAGAAGAGCCAACAATAACATGCATATTCTCGCCTGTCATCTGGAAGGCCTGGGAGGTAACGACCACCAGGAACGCAATGCTGATGAGATCAGCAATGATGAGGATGACTTTGGTGAGCTTTTTGGGCAACAGATCCACGAAGAATTCCAAGCGGATCTGTTTATTATTGGCCGTAGCAGTGCAGGCCCCCAGGAACACACTGCAGATTAGCAGGAATACGATGAGATCCTGCGACCAAGGCAGTGGAACGAACGCGATAAAGCGGGAAATGATCTGCAGCAGCAGAACCAGGAACATGGCGACCATGACAATGCCCAAAAGGAGATTGCAGACCTTGTTGAAGGCTCCGACCGCAGTTTTCAGCGTTTTACGGAACATAGAATTACTCCTTTACTGATAAGAGAACTTGAGGAGGGGCAGAGTCGGGCGGGTGTGCCCGGCTCTGCCGTGGAGATGACTCAATCAGTTAGCCTTTCAGCTGGTTGTACAGGGCGGTAAACTCATCACCGTACTGCTTGCAGTAGGACTCGGTTACAGGAGCCAGAGCCTCTTCGAAAGCGGTCAGATCGGGATAGGTGATGGTAACGCCCTGCTCCTCGATGAACTTGAGGTCGGAAGCTTCGGACTCGGAAACGGTCTTAACATCAGCAGCGCAAACTTCCTTGGCAGCATCCAGCAGGATCTGCTGCAGTTCGGGAGACAGGCTATCGAACTTGGCCTTGTTCATGATGAGGGGCTCGGAAACATACTGATGATGGGTAACAGCTAGATACTTCTGAACCTCATAGAACTTACTGCCGATGATATTGGAGGTGGGGTTTTCCTGAGCGGAAACGATGCCAGTCTGCAGACCGCTGTAAGTATCACTCATGGAAAGGGTGGTGGGGTTGGCGTTCAGGGCGGTCAGCATATCAGCGATGAGCTTAGCGGAGCCGACGCGAACCTTCAAGCCGGAGAAATCGGCGGGGCTGTTGATCTCGTTATTGGAGGTAACAACACGGAAGCCATTGGCAGCCCAGCCCAGGATGGTCATGCCCTGCTTTTCGATAGCGGTATTGAGGGTGGCAGCTACATCGCTATCAGCGAAGGTGAGAACATGATCCCAGGAAGTGAACGCATAGGGCATAGCGATAACATTGAACAGCGGATCATAGTTGGCGAGGTAAGCATCGGGATCCAGAACCATATCCTGGGAACCGGACTTAACGGACTCCAGCATCTCGGAGCCGGAACCGAGCTGCTCGGCGGGGAAGATATTGATGATGAGCTGTCCATTGGACTTCTCTTCAACAATCTTCTTGAAGGATTCAGCGAGGACCTGATAATGGTGATCGGTGTTGTTGGTGTGGCCCAGGCTCAGCTGAATGGCCTTAACATCGTTGTCACCATTGTTGTTGTCGCCGTTGCTATTGCCGCAGGCAACCAGGGTCAGGATCATAGCCAGTGCCATAATCAGTGCGATGATACTTCTTTTCATGATTTTCTTCCTTTCTTTTTTGTCCGAATTTTTATCTCATGTGATCTCTCACATATGACCTAATTGTACCGCAACCGTGCGGGAAGGAAAGCCGGGAATTAACGGCATCTTAGCCGTGGCAGGCCAGCGCCATACTGCCGCCCAGATGGGCGTGGATCTCCTCGCACATATCGCGGGCGGTCTGGGTGAGCATTTCCAGATTATAACCGGTGTGAATGCCCATCTTCTCGCACATATTTACGAGGTCTTCGGTGGCGATATTGCCCTTGGCGCCAGGGGCGAAGGGGCAGCCACCCATGGCCGCCAGGGAGGCATCAAAGTGGGTGACGCCTTCTTCCAGGGCTACAAAGGCATTGGCAATGCCCATACCGTGGGTATCGTGCAGGTGCGCACAGATGTGATCTGCGCCGACCAGGCCGATCATGTGGCGGAGGACTTCCCGGGTGTGGGTGGGGGTGGAGATACCGGAGGTATCGGCCAGGCCAAAGTACTCCACACCGACGCTGTGGGCCTCTTCCACGATCCAATCCAGACGCTCCAGCGGGATCTCATCGCCAAAGGGAGAACCGAACACGCAGGGCAGGGCCAGCTGGATGCGAACATCGCCGGTCTGCTGAGAAGCCAGCTCCTTGAACTGAGCCATGCTTTCCTGAATGGTACGGCGGGAATTGCGGAGGTTGTGCTCTTCGCTGGCGCTGACCACGAAAGACAGCATATGGGAGCCGGCCGCGACGGCGTCATCGGCGCCGCGCTTATTGAGGGCCAGGGTACTGAGGGTGCAGCCTTTTTCGGCAGCGTAGGGCTTGATCGCCTCGAACACCGCAGCCGCATCGGCCATCTGGGGCATGACCTTGGGATTGACGAAGCTGGTGACTTCCAGCTCTTTGGCGCCGCAATCGATCATACGGCGGATGTACTTGATCTTGACATCGGTAGGAATGAACTCCGCGTGGTTCTGCCAACCATCACGGGGGCAGCATTCCTGGATATGGACCTCTTTAGGAAGTGACATAAACTTGTACCCTCCTTGTCAGTTATCAGTTGATGACGCCTTCGGCACGGAACGCTTCGAGCTGTTCCTTGGTGAAGCCGAGGGACTCAAAGATCTCTTCGTTGTTCTCGCCCAGATCCGGAGCGGCCTTGTAATAGACGCAGGGGGCTTCCTCCATCTTGAGGGGGTTACCAATGACGGTCAGCTCCTTGGGAGCATCGGGGTGCTTAACAGGCGCGGGAACCTTGACGAGCATCTCACGCACTTCCACGATGTTCTTATCGTTGGCGGCCTGCTCGCAGTTATAAATGGGCGCTACAGGGATACCTGCCTCATCGATGATCTTGCAGACCTCGGAAACGGTTTTATCGGCAGTCCACTTTTCGATGATCTCCTTGAGGGAATCCGCGTTCTTCTTGCGGGACTCGGTATCGCAGTACAGGGGATCCTGGGCCAGTTCCGGCATACCCATGGCAGCGGAAAGCTTTTCAAAATGCTTATCGGTGCCGGAGGCGATGACGAAATAATCGTCCTTGGCCTTGAAGGAATCATAGGGTGCAGAGGTGATGTACTTATTGCCGGTCTTGACGGGGCTGACACCGGTGTAAACATACTGCATCATCTTGGCTTCCATGCCGGAGAAGATGGAATCGACGAGGGCGACATCGATGTGGTTGCCTACGCCGGTTTTTTCACGGTTATACAGAGAAGCGCAGATGGCGAAGCCAGCGTTCAGACCGCCGAACAGGTCACCGATGGCCATACCGGCACGGGTGGGCTCGCTGCCCGGCCAGCCGGTGATGCTCATGCTGCCGCCCATAGCCTGGCCGATGAGGTCGTAGCCGGGACGATTGGCATTGGGGCCATACTGGCCAAAGCCGGAGATAGAAGCATAAACCAGGCGCGGATTCAGCTTTTTGCACTCTTCATAGCTGAAGCCCAAACGGCCCATAACACCGGGACGGTTGTTTTCCAGCAGTACATCAGCGCTCTTTACCAATTCGCTGAACAGTTTTTTTCCGTCCTCTGTTTTGAGGTTGATGGCAACACCGCGCTTATTGCGGTTCAGATTCTGGAAATACATGCTCAGTCCACTATTTTTTTCCAAAGGGCGCGCGTTGCGGACGAAGTTGCCGCCGGTGGTCAGGTTTTCCACCTTGATAACATCGGCGCCCATATCGGCCAGATACATACCACAGTAGGGACCTGCCAGGAAGTCGGTGAAATCAAGCACACGGATGCCCTTGAGAAGCTGTCTAGTCATGATAAATCCTCCTGCGGCGCGATACTTTCGCGCCAGAATCATTTTTCGCGCTCCGGGGGCGGCCGACCCCCAAAACACACAAGATTCGCTTCCGGAAGCTTAATCTACGATTCCATGATAGCCAAGTATGACGAAATTGTGAAATGCCAAGAAACGACCTTGATTGATGCTGTTTTTGCATAACAGTCAAAGTGCTGTGATATTGTTTGTGATATTTGTGCAAAAAGCACATGATTCCAGCGATTTGACGGATTTTTGTATATTGTATTTGGTTGCTTTCCTCTTACTCGCATGGTAAAATATTAGGGAAGGCAAAGAGAATACTGTGGCCAAAACGAATGGAGGACACGCAAAACCATGACGATCTTTCAATTGGAATGTTACTACGCGTTAGCTCAGTCGCTTAACTTTACCCAAACGGCCAGCCAGCAGTATATCACCCAGCCAGCCCTAAGCCGAAGCATCTCCTCGCTGGAAAAGGAGCTGGGGATCAAGCTGGTGAACCGCACCACCCACACCGTTTCTCTGACCCCGGCGGGGCGGGTATTTGCCGAAGAGTGCCGCAAAATCATAAGCACCTACCAGGATGGCGTACAGAATGCCTTGACCGCCTCCCAAAGCATTGTAGGACGGGTACGGCTGGGAGTCCCTATCGATTCCTTTGAGCCATTGGCGGTAAAGCTGGTGCGTGCCATCACTGAAAAGCACTCCGGTATTCATATTGAGCTGAAATTTAATACCCCGACCCGGCTGCTGCGGGCGCTGGATGACGACCTGGTGGATGTAATCATTGCCAGCGGCCGCCCCAGAAGCGCCGAAAGCAAGTATCTGCTGGTGGACCGCCGGATGGACTATGTAGTGATATCCTCCGTTCATCCTCTGGCGGACCGGGAGGAAGTCTCCTTTAGCGAGCTGCGGTATGAAAACTTTATCGCTATCTCCCGTTCCTCCTCCATTGCCGGGTATCAGTCCATTATTGACCACGCCTCAGCCGGCGGGTTTTCTCCCAATATCGTGGGAGAAGCGGAGACGGTTTCCTCCCTGCTGATGATGGTGGCCTGCGGTGTAGGCATCACCGTGCTGTACAAGGAACACCAGCCCATTTCCGCCACCGATGCGGTGCGGTTTATCCCACTGAAGGGCGAAAAATACTTTAACCGATATCTCATTTGGAACCGGCTAGATAATTCCTGTCTGGATTCGGTACTGGAGGTCGCGAAGGGGCTTTTTACCCCCGAAGCAGAAGATGAATAAATAAAAAGCCCCCTGCGGGAGCGTAATATGCAAAAATAGAACCCCCCCAAGGGGTTCTTTTTTATTTGATTAGAAATTTTGAGATGGCACAAATGGACCCATCTACTAGTTTACTTTTCTCGTTAGAATAGCCGCCAAAAATCCTGGATTTTCCGCCATGCGTGAATGGCAGTGGAATATGGACTAAACCTCAACAATAAGGACTCCTTCATTTCCTGCCGGTAATTCCTCTTTTATGAGGCTCTTATCAAACAAAGCAGCACCGCCTTTGGCAATTTCGCGATTATCGGGTTTATCCATGCATACCGAATTGACATAAAAAACGGGGGCATTTATTTTGCCGGCCTGTTTAGCATATTCAAACTTTACTGTATTGTTCCATTCTAAATAGTTATAATCTGTATAGACAGGCCACCAAACGATATCCGGTTTCAACTCGTTCAGACGAGTGATGTTTTCTTCATACCAAAGGATACTGCAATGGTGTACTCTTTGGCCATACTGCATATTTCGCGAATAATCATATCATCACGAGAAATAGATACTGTTGTATCATGTTTTGCTATAAAATTTATGCCATAAAAGCCCTGAAGAAATGCTTCTCCGAAGATAACAACATCCGCCCTTCCCGCACATTTTCTAAGTGTATCAGCGAGAACTGCTTTGTTATACTCGATATCTTCATTAATAAATCCAACGCCTGCAAGCGCACATTTCATTCTTATCACCTCCATAAACCCTGACTTTATCAAACTCAATATAACATATCAATATAAAAAGTCCGCCGTAATTCTATCAAAATTACGGTGGACTTATGGTGGAGGCGAGGAGAGTCGAACTCCTGTCCGAAAACCAGTCCGCACGGCTTTCTACGAGTGTAGCTGCTCTTTTAACATTCCCTCTGCCTCCCGCCGGACAGCAGGCTGAAGGCTTTAGTAGCTCCTGATACAATCACAGGCCCGGAGCCCTTCCCGTGATCGTTCACCACTCATCGACGCCCTCCTGCGGCCGTGGTCCTCCGCAGTCGGACGGCTGCTTAATTAAGCAGCGTACGCGTAATCAGTGTTAGCGTTTATATTTAAGTTACCCGTTTTATAGAGGTCGAGCGCCTCTACTCGCTTACCCTGTTTCTCAGTCCCCGTCGAAACCGGTACGCCCCCGTATTCACTTTTTGGTTTAGCCGCGGCCGCGCATGGCGCGTTCGATATCCCGCTGGGCATCACGCTTGGCGGCATCGGCACGCTTATCATACAGCTTTTTGCCGCGGCACACACCCAGTTCTATCTTGACCCGGCTGCCCTTAAAATATGCCTGGAGTGGGATAAGGGTAAGCCCCTGCTGCTGTTTTACCAAACCATACAAACGGTTCAGCTCCTTGCGGTGTAGCAGCAGCTTTTTTGGCCGCAGCGGATCACGGTTAAAGATATTGCCCTTCTCATAGGGGCTGATGTGCATCTGACGCACAAAGAGCTCCCCTTTTTCGAAGCCGCACCAGCTGTCCTTGAGATTCAAGCCGCCGTTCCGCAGGCTTTTTACCTCGGTACCGAACAGCTCAATACCGGCTTCCATGGATTCTTCCACAAAGTATTCGTGCCGCGCCTGACGGTTGGCGGCAATCTGATTGATTCCCTGCTTTTCTGCCATGCGCAGTCACTCCTTTCCTTCGGTGGAATCACATCATATCACAAAATTTCGATTTGTCAAGGGGAAGATCAAAGCTCGCTGCGACCCTCCATGGCACGCCATAGGGTCACCTCATCGGCGTATTCCAGGTTACCGCCCACGGGAATGCCATAGGCTAACCGACTGACTTTGACGCCAAGGGGCTTAAGCAGCTTGGCAATATACATTGCGGTCGCTTCCCCCTCCACGGTGGGGTTGGTAGCCATAATGACCTCGCTGACATCGCCTTTGGCTATGCGGGCCAGCAGTTCCTTAATGGTGAGCTGGTCCGGACCGATGCCATCCATGGGGGAAATGAGCCCATGCAGCACATGATAGACTCCATTGTATTCCCGGGTGCGCTCAAAGGCCAGTACATCGCGGGGGTCTTCCACCACGCAGATGAGGGAGGTATCCCGCCCTTTAGCCGAGCAGATGGGGCAAAGCTCCCCTTCGGTAAAATTTCCGCAGACAGAGCACTTTTTGATCTTGCTTTTGGCCTCCAGAATGGCGGAGGAAAATTCCTTGGCCTTGTCCTCCGGCAGATCCAGCACATAAAAGGCGAACCGCTGGGCCATCTTGCGGCCAACGCCCGGCAGACGGGCAAACTGCTCAATCAGCTTTTGCAGCGGCGCCGCGGTGGAATCCATGCGAAACCCTCCCCCTCTTACGGAAAAATAAGATTACAGGCCGAGATCCAGGCCGCCGGTAATGGCACCGATGGTCTGTTCGGCATCCGCATTGCAGGCACGGATAGCCTCATTGACACCTTCCCTGATAAGATCCTGCAAAAATTCGATATCATCAGGATCAACTACTTCCGGCTTAAGGGTAACAGATGTCACTTCCTTTTTGCCATTGATTTCAACTTCAATATTGCCGCCGCCAGCAGAAACATGGTAGACCTTTTCTTCCAGTTCCGCCTGGGCACGGGTCATTTCCTCCTGCATCTTCTGCATCCGCTGCATCATCTGGTTCATATTACCGGCGCCGCCGGCGCCCTGGGGGATTCTTGCTTTCATATTGGTTCTCCTTTTTGGTTATTATTCTCTGGTAACCGGGATGCCCATTCCCTCTGCCTGCTTGATGAGATCCTCCAACGGAGAACTCTGCGGGGTGGTTGCCTTGGGCGCAGCGGTGTAAGGCCCCACACCGTATTTTACACCGGTCACTTCGGCGATAGCTCGCTTTAGGCTCTGACGAGTGAAGTCATTGCTGCGCATCATCTCCAGGAAGACAGGCTTATCGCACTCGATGAGGACAGTCTGCCCGCGGAAATGGGCATGGCTGCCTTGCAGGGCACCTGCCAGCATCTTATTGATGACGCCAAGGCGATCCAGCACCTGCAGCCACTGATCCTCCGGCATTGGCTCCACCGGGGTAGCGGCAGGCTTTGCAGCCGGTGGGGCTGCTTCCTCCTGCTGCGGGGGCGGCCCCATGCCTGGCAGCGCTACCTGCTCCGGTTCGGCTGATCCCTCTTGTTGTGGCTGGAACATTCCTCCGGCAGTTGGCTGCTGCGCCGGGGCTGGAGCGGGGCGGATCCCCTCCGCCAACAAACGGTTGAGCTTGGCTTCCAGCTCCTCGATGCGGGCGACCAGCGCTTCCCGGCTGGGGCTTACCCGCCGGTCGCTGAGCTTTAAGAGGGCCAATTCCATCTCGGCACGGCGGCTGGTACTGCGGGCCATAGCGGCCTGGGTATCCTGCAGCGTTCTGATGGCATCCATCAGCGCGGCCGGGGTAAAGGAGGCCGCCTGCTTTTTATACTGTTCCAGCGTCTGTGGCAGGCAGACAATAAGTTGTTCGGGATCGCGAGCGGTAGCTGCCACCAACAGGTTGCGGTAATGGCTGATCAATTGACTGCACAGGCGGTCATATTCCACAGCCTGTCCCGCCAGCCGCTCCATGGCATCCATTGCGCCGGTAAAATCCCCCGTCGCGGCAGCATCGGCGATCTCAAAAAGATAATCCTGCCCCACAAGCCCGGCCGCTTCGCTGACGGCCTCCACGGTGATATCATGGGCGTGTGCCCAGCAAAGATCAAGGAGAGAAAGGGCATCACGCATACCGCCATCGGCAATGCGGGCAATGAGAGCCGCGGCTTCTTCCGTCAAGGTCATGTCCTCCTGCCCGGCAATGAAAAGCAGCCTATCCCGGATGACCTCCGGCGCAATACGCTTAAAATCAAACCGCTGGCAGCGGGACTGAATGGTGGCCGGGATCTTGTGCACCTCGGTGGTGGCCAAAATGAAAATCACATGCTCCGGCGGCTCTTCCATGATCTTGAGCAGGGCATTGACCGCCCCGACGGAAAGCATATGCGCCTCATCGATAATATAAACGCGGTATTTGGCGATATTGGGCAGAAAAACGGCTTCCTCCCGCAGGTCACGGATATTATCCACGCCGTTATTGCTGGCGGCATCAATCTCCACTACATCCACCAGGCTGCCGTTATCCACACCGCGGCAACAGTCACATTGGCCGCAGGGGCTGCCATCCACCGGGTTGCGGCAGTTCACCGCCTTGGCGATGAGCTTGGCGCAGGTGGTTTTGCCGGTGCCACGGCTGCCCATCAGCAGATACGCATGGGCAGGCTTTCCCTGGATCATCTCGTTCTTCAGCGTGGTGGTGATATGCTCCTGCCCCACCACTTCCTCAAAGGTGCGGGGACGCCACTTTCGGTACAGTGCCTGGTACATTCCGTTTTCTCCCCTTTCCCGCAAAATGAAAAGGCAGCCTTTATCACACGGAAACCCGGTTGGCTGCGGCACCCGCAAATACTGCTTAATGCTGCTCGGTTCCCCGCCTGACATGGTTCACAGCACTGCGTCGCACAGGACCAGATTTCCGCATGACAAAGGCTGCCTTTGCACGACCTGTCATGGCCTACTAAGATATTATACACGAATTTAAGTTCGTGTGCAACCATTTTTTCTTGCTATTTCCCTCCGATAAAATAATCCATAATCTCCTGCTGCACAGTATCCATATCATCGGCGGTGACGATGACCAAAAGAGCATAATCCCCTGCTGTAATGACCCGCCCGGCCTGCGCCGAAGGATACCCGGGAAATGCCCGCTGTACTGTCTCCAGACGCTTTTGCAGGGTGGCAGTCACCTTTTCCGTTTTGCCCGGGGCCGCCTGCGCCAATAGTATTTGCTGTGGGTTGTCCTCCGGGGCTGCAATACGCCCACAACCCAACAGCAGGTACTTTTCCTTTATTTGCAGCAGTGCTGCCAGGTCCGCGGCAGATTCCAGCAGCATACTTTCCGGCAAATCATACCGCTGGGAAAGCTCTTCTATCATCTGCTCCGGGTTGGTATCTTCCCGCAGTGCAATGGATCCTAACAGTTCCTTTTTTCCACAGGCGGTGCACAGCAGCAGGCACCCCAGCAGCAGGGTCATCCATCTTTTCATGCAAACTCCCCCTCCTGCTCTTTTGTATGGCAGTAGAGAGAAAAACATTCCCGCGGTCAAGCTCAAGAATTGGCGGCCGCTTCACGAATCTGCCGCACCTGATAGACCCGCAGGCCCAGCTGCAGCAGCAGACGCTCTTCGGAATCTTTGAGATCCCTCCCCAGAATAGATTTAATCTTATCAATGCGGTAAATGAGGGTGTTGCGATGGATGAAGAGGGCTTTGGCTGTTTCGCTAACATTACAGTTGCAGGCAAAGTAACAGTCCAGCGTTTCCACCATGTTGGTCGCGTTCTGTTTATCATACTCTACCAGACTGCGGATAGACAGCGTATAGAGCTCGGCGGATTTTTCATTTTCCACTCCGCTGCTAAGCAGCTGATAGATGATGAGGTCCTCGTAAAAATGCACCCCTGCCACGCTGCGCAAATTGCCGGAGACCCGGATAGCCTCCTGCGCCTGGGTAAAGCTGCGGCGCACATTGATAAGACGGGCGGTCGGCTCCCCCACACCGATATTGAGGACATACTGCTGTGTGATGGCATGCAGACGGTGGTAAAGCCGCTGGATAAACCGCCGATTTTCCTCACTAATGCGCTGGTCCGGTTCGGTATGGGCAATGCGCAGAAAGGTGATAATAAGGCTGCCACGATGAATAGAGATGCAGCTGCGGCCCTCTTCGCGGGAAAGTTCCCCGATCTGGGCGATCATACGGTCCTTGATGCGCAGGAAGGCATCCTGCATTTCCACATAGTTTTCGGTCCCGCGGGCGGCGCTGTCCAGCTTAGTGACCATGCAGAGATAGGTCCCCTCGGCGTCCATATTGTGCATCCCGGCAATGCTGCCCACCTCCTCGGCAGAATGGAGCTTGCCGCTGAGCAAATCGTCAAAGAAGTCCTGCCGGATATGCATCCGGATCTCCTCGATCTGGCGGGTGCGGAAGCGCTCCAGCGCCAAGGAAGAGGCCGCGATCTCCAAGGCCAGATATTCCACCGATTGCATTTTGCGGCCGGTCTCCCACACCACCAAGTAACCAAACAGGGCATTGCCGCCGGAAACCGGCAGTATGCGGCAGACCGCACGCTCCTGCCCAGCGGAAAAGACCCGTTTGATGGCCTTGGCATATTTGGAAAAATCCGAAGGCATATTGCCGGTAATGCTCTCTGGGAAAATAACCTCCCCCTTTTGCAGTGGGAGATACCGCGAAAGCGGCATTGGGTTTCCAGCATTTTCGGCATAGGCCATCAGCTCCCACTTGGCCCCCAGCAGCAGCACCGCATTAACGATAAAGTCGCTAAGGACGCCCAGCATCCGGGAAACGCCATCTGCCTCCAGCATGCTCTCGGTGATGGAATGGTAAAGCGAAACAAAGCGGTCGGCCTTTTCCACCCCACCGCCGGAAAGCCGGCCAAACACCACCTTGCAGATCTTGCTGAGAGGATACTGGACCGGGATATTGATGAGCGGGAAGCCCAACCGGTTCGCTTCCTCCAGCATCGCCTCCGGAATCACATCCAAATAGCGGCGGGTTTTAATGGCCAGCCCCACACAACCCAGTTCCGAAAGCTCCCGTACAAGCTGACACTGCATAGCCTCATCATCCCGAAGAAAATAGCCGGTGGTCAGCAAAAAATCCCCGGAGGAAAGCCAATCGTAGGAATCGGGGTTATCGATAATATTGATATTGGTGATTTCCGCCTGCAGATCGGCGGTATCCGTCATAAGCTTTAATCCGGTCAGTTCCTCTTCCCGCAGGAATGAACCGATGGTATACATGATATCCCCCTCCTATAAAAAGACCGTGGACATGATATAAGTTAAGTATATCATACCCACAGTCTTTTTTGTATACCAATATTTTTTTAGCCCAGTATCAGTCCGCTAAGCAATACTACCGCGCCGGAGGTGAGCGAAAACAGCAGTGCCACCGGCAGCAACTTTCTGATGATAGCACCAACCATTTCCGGATGGCCGGCTGTTGTAGCTCCTAGAACGATTTTGCTGGGGCTGATGAGACTGCCTGCGCTGCCGCCCACGGTTTGTGCCGCCAGAATAGGGGCAGGCTGCAAGCCCACCAGTTCTGCCGTCGTCATCTGGAAGCTGCCAAACAGGATATTGCTGGACATATTGGAGCCGGTGATAAAGGAGCCGAGCATTCCCACCAGCGCTGCCAGCGCCGCATAGTATGGCCCAAATACCGCGGAAAATCCACCCGCCAAGGCAGCGGTTTGGCCGGTGCCGCTCATAATATTGGCAAGCACCAGAAACACCATAACCGAAACAGAGGAGGGCCATGCTTTTTTCAGGCTGTCCCGCAGGATCTGCTGCCCGCTGCCCGCTGTAAGCCAGCCCCGACGCCGAAAATAGAAGAACCCGAAGCCTGCCGCCAAAAACAGGAACACACCCGCGTTGGTGAGGCTGAGCGGAGAAAAGCCGCTGACCTCCTCGGTAATGGCTGTACCGCCGCTGACAACGGCAGGAATATGGAGCGAAACGGAAACACCCGCCAACGCCCGCTTGACCGAAGGAATGAGCAGGCAGACCAGTGAAAAGGCCGTCATGACAAGGTAAGGGGAAAAGGCGTGCAGGATCCCCATGCCCTGCGGCGCCTGTTCCGACAAAAGCGTTCCGCGCGACGGCTCCATGGCACGGCTGTTTTCCAGCTCCCACGGTGTATTGTAAAGTGGAAGCCGCCCCAAAAGAAGCGATACCACCAAAGCCAGACAGCAGGGAATAAAGCAGCAGAGTGTGGTATTGACCTGACTCATCAGCAGTTCCCCGCCGCCCTGCACCAGACTAAGCACCAGTACAGCGGGCAATCCGCGGCGAAGTGCTGCGCCCCTGCCGTAAAACCAGCAGACCAGTAATCCGGAAACAAGATTCATTGCGAAGAGCAGCGCAGCGGTCCACAAAGCACTTTGCCAGTAAAGGGGCATGGCTTCTGTCAGGCCTGCCTGGGCAGCCAAAGCATCCCACGCGGCGCTGAGGGTGCCAAAAGTATTGCCCCATGCTTCACCCAAGGGAGCGATGGCCAGTGCCCAAAACGGAGAAACACCTATTTCGATGAGGAGCGGCGCGCAGATCGCCACCGGTACGCCGAAGCCGGTGATCCCCTGCAAAAATGCCGAAAATGTGTAGCCGATGATGAGAATTTGCAGAAGCTTATTGGGGGTGGCCTGCTGAATCCCCGCACGAATGACACGAAATGCGCCAGCCTCCCGGACAATATTGTACATAAGGATTGCCGGACAGATGATGAGAATAATGCTGAGTGAACTCCATGCGCCCTTGGCGGCGCTGACCAGAATTTGCAGCGGATGCGCCCCAAATGCAGATAGAGCAATTACAGCATCTACGGCGACCGAAACGACCGCCGCGCGGCCCACGCTCCACTTGCAGCCCACCAGCAGAATAATGAGCAACAGTACCGGCACTGCTGCCAGCAGGCATAATAGGATTGGACTGAGTTCCATAGTATACTCCGTTCTTTCTCTTTATTAAAGCATAGCACAGCAGGTGTCGGTTCCCCATAGGGGCCCGACGCCTGCCGGCTAATCAAACTCTTTGTTATTATTGCAGGCCGTGCGCTTCGCCAAAGGCGACCATTGCCTCTTCGAACATTTCCAGCGGTGCCTTAGAAATACCGGCACCGATCATACCAACGCCGGGGCGTTTACAGGCAATAGCGGTATTGATGATGGGGGAAATACCGGTTTCCACTACTTTGAGAATATCGATACCGATGGGCGAACCACGGAAATCCATATCCGGCATGGCATACTGATCCTGCTCCGAAAGGGTGATTTCGTACATGTTGTTGGTGTAGTTCACAGCGTCCTGGTACTTGCCAGCACCCAGGAAGCGAACAATGGCAGGGGCAGTAGCGATGGCCATGCCGCCAATGCCGCCGGTTTCCATAATGGCGCTGTCACCGATGTCCTTATTGGCGTCCTCCGCGGAATAGCCCGGGAAATAAGCACCTGCCACATCCGCTGCGGGAGCGGTAAACCAGCGGTCGCCCAGGCCGCTCACCCGGATGCCGATATTGACGCCGTTGCGGGCCATCGCGGTCACCATGGTGGAATGCTCGATGCCATGTGCCGCATCGGCGCAGGCCTTATTGGCCGCCATGGCAAAGTTGAGGAAAAACTGGTCATTGTTCCAGGTCAGGAAGTGCATAATCTGGGTAAGCGCCGCACGGCTTTCTACCACCTCGCACAGCGTTTCCGCTATGGTCTTTACAAACAGATTGGTAGCGGCATTATTGCGCATATGCAGCTCATCCCCCATGGCCAGCGCCTGAGAAATGATCATCTTTAGGTTAATCCCGCCCATGGTGTGGACAACATCCTTCAGCGCCGGGCCCAGCACCTTTTCCAGCCACACCAGCTGGTCTACGGTATCCTGGCCGCAGCTGCCAAAGCGGATGCCCTTGCCGGTGCCCTCATTGATGGTGGAATAGGCATAATTGCCGTTCTCCTTATTCAACACGCAGATCATCGGCATGGAATAGGAGGTCACACCCGTCATGGGACCTACGGCATTGTGGTGATGGCACGGTTCATATTTTATCTTACCGCTGCCTGCCAGCGCAAGGGCTTCTTCATCATTTTCCGCCAGGCCTTCATATTTCAGTACGGCAACAATGGCTCCGCGCATGGGGCCGCACATCTCCTCCCACGCAATGGGTGGGCCTGCATGCAGCAGGGTGTACTTGTCAATTCCCAGCACCTCATGGGCAGGTTTGATATCCACCCAGTAGGGCTGGGCGTTTTTCAGCTTATTCACGGCGGTTTCATTGGCCTGCCGGATCATTTCCTTCAGATCGCTCATGGTTATCTCCTTTATTAACTATCTGTTGCGATTATTCTTCGGTTACCCCTTCGTACTCGGCCAGCGCATACAGGGCCTGTTCAAAGCACTCCATAGGAGGCTTAACGACACCCGCACCCACCTGCCCTACACCAGGCTTTTTGTGCGCCATACCAGTATTGATGACAGGCAGAATACCCGTTTCAATAACCTTGCGGATATCAATGCCTGTGCCGGTACCGGTAAAGTCCATGGTCGGCATCACATAGGCATCGTTTTCCCCAACGGTGATCTCCATCATATCGCGGGAATACTTCATGGCGCTGCTGATATTTCCGGCGCCGACAAAGCGCACCACCGCGGGAGAGGATGCCATGGCAAAGCCACCGATTCCAAAGGTCTCACAGATGGCACTGTCGCCCATATCGGGGTTGGCATCCGCTTCGGAATAACCGGGGAAATAGAGGCCGACCGGCATACAGGCGGGCGCCTGGAACCAGCGGTCGCCCAGCGCGCTGACCTGAATTCCGAAGTTGGTACCATTGCGGCTCATCGCTGTCACTACGCTGCAATGCGGAATATCACGGATGGGATCCATGGTTGCCTTGCCCGCCGCCATGGCGAGGTTCAGGAAGAACTGATCGTTGGTGGAAAGGAAGCTAAGAATCTTAAAGCGCTTGGCCGGGTCCTCCACCACATTGGCAAGGTAAGGGGCCAGTTCACGGGTAAGCAACGAGGATGCCGCCACATTGCGCTGATGCATTTCATCACCCATCGCCAACGCACGGGAAATAATGAGCTTGAGGGAAATCGGGCCGGATTCCTGGAGCGCTCTCTTCATAGCAGGGCCCAAATCATTCTGGATCCAGCGCAGGCGGTCAATAACCTCCGTGGAGTTAGCGCCAAAGCGCATGACCTTGCCGATTCCTTCGTTAAAGGTGCTGTAGGCGTAATTGCCGAAGGTCTTATTACGAACCACCCACAGTGGCATGGAACGGGTAATCATACCAGTCATGGGGCCTACACAGTGCATACTGTGATTGGAGATAAAATGAATCTTACCGGAAGCGGCCATCTTGGCTGCCTCCTCCAGGGTGGAAGCCATCCCTTCATATACCGCGGCCCCCATAATAGCACCCTGCATCGGGCCGCACATCTCTTCCCAGGCAATGGGCGGGCCCGCATGGCCGATGGAATGGTTATCTAACTCCGGGATCACTTCCCCGGCCGGGCACACATCAATGAGTTCCGGTTCTCCACTGAGGATGCGCCGCAGCGCTTCCTTATTGGCTTGTTCTATTCTTTCCATATCATTCACCAATTTCTTTCGTATTTAGTCGCATTACCGCGGCGGAGGGGTGCCGGGGAGGGGCAGCCCACTTATACTTGGGCTGGTTTGCTTTTTCATTGTGCCACTTTCCTGGCTTTTCGTCATCGTTTCCGGTATCTAAAAAAAACGATTTGGAATATGCATGGTGCACAACAGGCCATTTCATTATTTATCTTAGCACAGCACTACAAAGTCTCCATTTTCTATTAGTCGGCAATAAATTCGCCAAATTATTTGTGGCGATGGAGGAAACAATATGCAGCATCAACAAAATTCTTCCGCATTTCTTTGATTCTTCTTTAACAAACTTCAATTGATTGTGCAGATTGCCCACCACTATAGGCGATATTTCGTGCACAGAACCATTGTTAATGCCTTATCAAGTTGGTATAATCGCCTTGAAAGTTGAGTCTCAACCAAACCAAATAAGTTCTATCGTTCAAATCTGCTAAAGTGCAAGCTGGCATAGACCGTGCGTGAGGGGCGCAGGTCCTGTGCCAACAAGCACTTAACCAAAAATGTGATCTGAAGTTCACTTAGGAGGTAAACTCTAATGGAAAAAAAGACTTTTATGCAAAAGCTGAAAAATATGGGACCTGCCGCTATTATTACCAGCGCATTCATTGGCCCTGGCACCATTACCACCGCTACCCTGGTGGGCGTTAAGTTCCAGTATGCTCTGCTGTGGGCCGTTGTCTTCTCCGGCATCGCCCTCATCGTCCTCATGGAAATGTCCTCCCGCATCGCCATCGCTTCTCACAAGAATGTCATCGATGCAGCCATCGCCCTGAAGCCCGAAAGCCGCGGCTGGCGCCTGTTTGTCCAGATATTTGTCGGCTTAGCCGTCGGTATCTCCTGCTTCGCGTTCCAGTCTGGCAATGAGATCGGCGCCTCCGCCGGTCTGCAGGATATCACTGGTATGCCCCAGTGGGTCTCCGCTCTCATCATCGGCGTTATCGCCCTTATCGCCGCCTTAGCCTCCAATAAGGTCTTGGAGACCATCATGCAGGTATTCGTCAGCGTCATGGGTGTTCTGTTCCTTGTTACCGCTATTGCTGTTGCCCCCAACCTGGGCCAAGTCGTAACCGGTTTGGTTCCTGTTGTTCCCGAAGGCGGCCTGATGAATACCATGGCGCTCATCGGTACCACCCTTATCGGCATGAACCTCATCCTGCACTCCATCACCTCTCAGGGCAAGTACACTTCCATTGAGGAGCTGCCCGATGCCCGTTTTGACATTCGTTTCAACATCATTATCGGTATTATCATCACTGCTTCTATTCTTATCACTAGTGGCACTGTGCTGTATGGGACCGGCACTTCCGTCAATGGCGCCCTGACCTTCACTAAATCTCTGGAGCCGGTACTGGGTTCCTGGGCCCGTGTGGTAGGCGATATCGGCCTGCTGGCCGCCGGTCTGTCCTCTGCTATCGCAGTCGGCTTCACCTTCAAGACCATCTTCAGCGCCCTGTTCCACTGGGAGGGCGGTTCCTCCTGCACCAAGGCCAAGCTGCTGGCGATCATCGTTATCGTATTTGGCACCGTGCTGGCCATGGTAAATACCTCCCCCGCTGCCATCATCGTAGCGGCTCAGGCCATCAGCGGTTTCATTCTTCCCTTTATCGCTATTCTGCTGCTGGTCATTGCCAATAGCAAAAAACTGCTGGGCAACTACACCAACTCTGTCATTCGTAATGTACTGGGCGGCATTGCTGCTGTAGCTACCCTGGGTTTGGCCATTCGTGCCCTGTATAACCTCATTACCACCCTCGCTAAATAATATCTTCGTCTCCTCAATGTTTTTCCCTAAATATATTTTCTCACAAAAAGAGAGCACCCACAGGTGCCCTCTTTTTGTATCTGCACAAAGTGGAATGCCAAAAACCGCCCGGCACAAAACCGGACGGTCTTTTTATTAAAGAACTTACAGCAGAATAATACCCGCGGCTTCGCATTTCTGCATGGTATCGTCATCCCACACCGAAGACTGCACTTCACCGATATGGGCGGTCCCCATCAGGAACATGCACAGTCTTGATTGGCCAATACCGCCACCAATGGTCAGCGGCAGCTTTCCGGCCAGCAGCATCCGGTGGAAGGGCAATGTACGGCGGTTTTCACAGCCGGAAAGGGTCAGCTGGCGGTCCAGTGCCGCAGGATCTACACGGATGCCCATGGAGGACAGCTCGAATGCTGTTCCCAGCACCCGGTTATAAACCAGCAGGTCACCATTTAGGGTCCAGTCATCGTAGTCTGGGGCACGGCCATCATGGGGCTGGCCGCTGCGCAGCTTACCGCCAATCTGCATTAGGAATACAGTGCCGCATTCCCTCGTAATGGCATTTTCCCGCTCCTTAGGGGTCAGCTCCGGGTAACGGTCTTCCAGCTCCTGTGTGGTGATGAAGGTGACCTCCGGCACCAGGTCCGGAACCGTATTCAGCTGCGGATATATGGCCCGCAGGGTGCGCTGAGTGGAAACGATCGCATCCACAATACTCTGTACCGTAGCCTTCAGATAGGCCACATTACGCTCCTCTGGCGTGATAACCTTTTCCCAATCCCACTGGTCCACATAGATGGAGTGAATGTTATCCAGCGTTTCATCCCGCCGGATGGCATTCATATCGGTATAAAGGCCCTTGCCGGGACGGAAGTCGTAGCGGTGCAGCGCCAGGCGCTTCCACTTGGCTAGGGAGTGCACCACCTGTGCATCCCGGCCGATATCCGGCACATCAAAGGAAACGGGGCGCTCCACTCCATTTAGGTCATCATTCAAGCCGGTGGAAGCCTCCACAAACAGCGGGGCCGATACCCGGCTGAGATTCAGATTTCCGCAGAGAGTATCCTCAAACACCCGCTTGATCAGGCTGATGGCCTTTTGGGTATCGTACAGGGAAAGGCAGCTGTGGTAACCTGCCGGAATGAACACTTTACTCATTGTTCCGCACTCCTTTGCGTAAAAAATATATCTGCAAGTATAGGCCTGCCCACGGCATTTGTCAAGCCAAAAATGAAATTTAACATGGCCTTAACTTGCAAAAAAGGCCAACCCACAGGGTCGGCCACTCTCGGTTTGCAGGAACCGGCAAATATACTACTCAAATCAATCCCTGCGCCCTGTAAAAAGCGATGAGCAGATCGACCATACGGCCGTAGCTCTGCACCCCATCGGTCTGGTCATTGGCCTTTAGGTAGGCATCGTTCCAGCGGTCAGCCGTTTCGCCTACCGGCGTTTCATACTTTTTCCAGTAATGGCTGTTGGCCGCCAGATCCCGCAGCACTCCTTCCGGCAGCAGCGTATAAATCTCCTGCCAGGCGTTTGGGTCATAGCGGTACAGGCGGTTTGTAGCATGGATAAGTCCCATCATCGCGCCGCTGTACCGCAGCTCTGTATTATCGCTATTATAGCAGGCCAGATAAGCGATAAAATTTGCCTCATCCTCCCGCATAAAGCCACAGATGTGGGAAAGCTCATGGCACATGGTGGAGGAGATCCCATAGGCCGGTTGGTGCACATTGATGTTCGGCTCCGAGATATAAGGAAAAATCACACCAGTCAGCTGAATATAGCTCATGACCTCTGAAAAATACATGGCTTTGGGGCGGGTCTGTCCCGCCAGGTCAAAGAGCTGTACCCCATAGATCTCATCCAGTGCCGTCACCGCACCAGTAGCGGTCTCCGCCAATTCCGCATAGGTCACGGAAGAAGCAAATACCCCCTCGCTATCTTCCTCACACTGTGGCCGCAGCTCCGCCGCCTGCCCCGCCAGCAGATAACAGAGTGACCGAAGCGTTTTCACATCCGTTGCCTCGGTTTGCAACCCCAGACTCTGCCCCACCGGAATACGGTAGTAATTGAGATCCCCGGTAAGGATAAACCAAAAGAATACCGCCGAAGCCGCCGAAACTATGATCCACAGCCGCTTTAAGCATACCAGCCACCAGCGTCCTTTCTGCCGGATGGCTTCCCGTATCCAAAGAACAAGGAACACCAACGCAGCGGCCCCCAGCGAAAGCAGGATGACCTCCATTACCGAAAAGGGCACCCTCCCGGTCAGCGCTGTCAGAGCCGTTGCCATACCATGGTACCAGCCGCGGCTGTACAGGCGTTCCACTGCCTCGGCATTGCCGCGGGCCAAATGAATCAGCAATAATCCCAGCGGTGTCAGCAGGGTCAGCACTATGCAGGCAATGATGCCGCCCCGCTTCATGATCACTTTCGGGTTTTCAGTGGTTTTTATGGCCATGCTTCATCCTCACTGGGCCAGCTTGGCGTTGGCCTTTTCCATAAAGCGCTCCGCCCGTATTACGGCGCGGGTATGGCTGCCCTCGCCGATGGCACCGGCGGTATCTTCGGCATAAACCTTGAAAGAAAGAATTCTGCCCTCCACCGCGGTCAGTTCCGCCGTAACAGTCACTTTCATCCCCACCGGGCTGGCCGCGGTATGTCGCATATTCATCTCCGTTCCCACACTGGTGGTACCTTCCTCCATCAGTCCGGCACAGCAGCCACAGGCTGCCGCTTCCATCCACGCAATAAGAACCGGGGTTGCCAATACAGGTAGGCTGCCGCTCCCCACATGGGCAGCGGTATCTGCCTCGGTAACGGTTTTATGTAAGGTAAAGATTTTGTTTTCCATAGTAGGTTCTCCTTTTATGTTGTATTTTCTCGCCAAACATATTGAATGGACAATTATATTTAGCGTTATATCCTGTGTGAATTACTCAAACTGAATTAAGCACCTATTTGTACAATTATAAAATTTTTTGTTTGACTCAAGCTGAAATAAATTTTTTGTTTCTTTAACATTGGCAACAGTGTGGCTTCTACAGCGATTTTATCAATTCCAAAAGAGCTGATAAAATATAGCTCCCCTCTTTTCCGTAAAACTCTATAACATTCATTCAAGATCTTTTCTAACTCGTTTTCAACATGCGCAAGTGCATTATAGAACACAATAACATCGACGCTATCACTTGCTATCTGTAAGTTAATGGCATCCATCAGTAGAAAAACTATGTTTTCTGCATTCCTTACCGATGGCAGCAAGCGACTATCGTCTAAATCAATGCATGTTACAGAATGAGCATACTGGGCCGCTTCGAGGGAAAATTCTCCACTGCCGCAAGCAATTTCCAAAACATTTTTACATTCTATACTGTGAACGATTTGGTTTAGCGCCTCTGTAATCCTTCGCATATCCGTAGCCTCATATCGTCTTTTCTCATGCATTTTCATGCCTGTCCAAAATAGCATTTGTCATTCCACCTCTATTATAAAAAAAGACGCCGCATCTGTAAAGCGACATCTTTTTACAATCCGCAAAAGCCGCAGGTCGGCCCGCTCCATACAGAAACTTCACTCACTGCGCCGCCGGTATCCGCTCGTGCATCTGCAGGGTGCTCTGCTCCCAGCCGCAGCACAGGATATCCCCGGCACGCAGCTCCCCGGCCAGCAGCCGTTCCGTCAGCGGATCCTCCACCATGGTGCGTACCAGCCGCCGCAGCGGGCGCGCCCCATAGGGGCCCTCCTCCGCCCCCGCAACAATCTGTTCCACCACCGTGTCCTCAAATTCCATCCCGATCTCCTGCTCCCGCAGGCGGCTTTGCACCCCCTGCAGCAGCTGCACCGCGATCTGCCGCAGCTCTTCCTTTCTCAGTGGCTGGAACAGGATTGTCTCATCCAATCTGCCCAGCAGCTCCGGCCGCAGCTGCTCCCGCAGTTTGGAGAGCACCATCGTCTTCGCGTCCGCCCCGGCATCGCCAAAGCCCATCCTCTGCGGATGCAGCATCGCCTCCGCTCCCAGGTTACTGGTCAAGATAACCACCGTGTTGCTGAAGACCGCCAATCTGCCCTGGCTGTCGGTCAGTCGCCCGTCCTCCAGGATCTGCAGCAGCAAATTGTAAAGATCCGGGTGTGCTTTTTCTATCTCGTCAAAGACCACAACACTCATTGGGTGTTTTTTCACCGCCTCAGTCAGGATGCCCCCTTCCTCACACCCCACATAACCGGGGGGCGCCCCGATAAGCCGGGAAATACTGTGCGGCTCCCGGTATTCGCTCATATCCAGCTTGATGATATTCTCCTCGCTGCCGAACAGCGTTTTGCCCAATGCGTAGCACAACTGGGTCTTGCCCACTCCACTGGGCCCCAGGAACAAAAAGCTCCCAATGGGCCGCCGGGGATCCCGCAGCCCGGCATTGCTGCGCAGGATGGCATGGATAACCTTCTCCACCGCCTCCTGCTGTCCTACCACACTCTGCCGCAGGCCGTTTTCCAGCCGCTCGGCCGAAAGTCCCTGTCCCACCGCAAGCCCGGTCATCGCCCCCGCCGCCTGCTGTACCTCCCGCTGGGTCAGCATCAGCCGCCGGGATGCTCTCATTCCGCTCCCCAGCATGCCTGCCCGGTGGATCCGCAGCCTGGCCGCCGCCTCATCCAGCAGGTCCAGGGCCTTATCCGGCAAAAAGCGCGCCGGGAAATACCGCACCGAAAGCCTGATTGCTGCCTCCAGTGCATCCTCGGTAATGATCATCCCGTGGTGCTGTTCATAGCGCGGGCACAGCCCCCGCAGGATCGCCATTGTCTGTTCCTCGGTAGGCTCCTCCACCAGCACACTTTGGAACCGCCGGGCCAGCGCGCCGTCCTTTTCGATGGTCTTGCGGTACTCCGCTATGGTGGTGGCACCAATAACCTGCAATTCCCCGCGGGCAAGTTTCGGCTTCATGATATTAGCCGCATCTACCGCGCCTTCCGCCGCGCCAATGCCCATAATGGTATGAATCTCATCAATAAAAAGAATCACATCCCCAGCCGCCGCCACTTCCTCCATAATGGACCGGATCCGCTCCTCAAAGTCGCCGCGATACTTAGTACCGGCCACCATTGCTGGCAAGTCCAGAGTAATGATCCGCTTATCCGCCAGAGCCAGCGGCACCCGGCCCTCCGCAATGCGCTGCGCCAGCCCCTCCACCACGGCGGTCTTGCCCACTCCCGCCTCACCGATCAGACAGGGATTATTTTTGGAACGCCTGGAAAGGATCTGCAATAGCCGCTCTGTCTCCTGTTCCCGCCCAATGACCGGATCCAGCCGTCCCTGCCGGGCCAGCTCAGTCAGCTCCCGGCCAAAGCGGTCCAGCATCACACTGCGGGTCTGCCGCTGGGCCTTTCCCACCACCTTGGGGATCTGCCGGTCGTTATTCTGCTCGCACTGCTCCAGCCGTATCGTCTCTCGCAGGGCAATGGTCAGGTTGGGGATATCCACTGCGAGCTTATTCATCAGTCTTACCGCCCCGGAATCCTGTTGTCCGCACAGCGCCAGCAGCAGGTGCTCGGTCCCCGCCTGCAAAAATCCGCCCATCTGGGCCTCCCGCAGCGCTTCTTCCACTGCGGCGCGGTAATGCACCGTCGTTTCCCCCGACTCCAGCAGGGTGGGATGTCCCCTACCCACCATTTGCAGCAGGGCACGCTCGGTCTTTCCCGCTGTTACACGCCGCTGAAAAAGCAGCGTATAAGCCGCTCCTGCCCCCTCTCGCAGCAACGCCAGCAGCAAGTGCTCACTGCCGATATAGGTATGCCCTGCCTGCTGCGCCGCCCGCTGGGCGCCCTCCAATGCCGCGGCCGCCCGCGGTGTAAAGCCATTGTATTGATTCATAGGGTCTCCCCTCCTTTTTTGTTCTGCCCTTAATATTGGCTGCATCCAGTCGCTTAAACGCCGCACCAAAATCTCCCCGCGACATAAGATGGGGTGATCCCAATGTAAAGGAGGCATCTCTGCTATGTTTGGTAACTGCTGCAATACCTGCTGCCCTGCCGATAGCAACCGCGGGCTCTTCGGCATCTGCCTGAATGACGCCACCCTGGTCATCATTCTTCTTGCTATCTGGCTGCTGAGCAGCGGCGGACTGAGCGGCTATGGCGGCGGCTGTGGCTGTAATACATGCGGCGGCGGACGCAGTGGCTGCGGTGACTGCGGCTGCGGCTGCAACTAACCTTTTTTGAATAATAGGAGGGTACACTATGGGCTGCAATTCTTGTGGATGCGGCGGCAGCTGCGGCTGCGGCAATAACTGGTGGTGGATCATCATTCTCATTCTGGTGTGGCTGTGGCTCACCGGCGGCAATGCCACCAACATCTCCGCCTACCGCACCTGCGGCTGCGGCGATACCAGCACGAACGGCTGCGGCGGCTGCGGCTGTGGCTGCAATTAAGCCAACCCCACGCAAAAAAGGGAGCCAAAAGGCTCCCTTTTTTTATGCAGCATTATTCTTCTTTTGCGGGCAAAGGTACCGTTCCCTTTTCTATCAGATCCGTGATTGCCGCCACCGCTCCCCGCGGAATACTCCGCTGCGCCAGCATCATACGGTTGCGCATGGCTGCGCTGCTCAGCAGCCGCCGCACGGCAGAAAGGGTATCCCGCACGCTCTCGGTCCCCAGCGCCATCCCATAGCGGGTAAAGAACTCCAGGTTACGGCTCTCGCAGCCGGGGACGCTCAGCATCAGCACCGCCGGCACCCCCTTTTGGGCGATCTCGGTACAGGAAAGCCCGCCAGGCTTACCCACTACCAGGTCGGCCGCCGAATAGTAAAGATCCATCCGGTCGGTAAAGCCCACCGGGTACAGCCGCTCCAGGAATTTGGCATACCGCTGCAGCTCCTTCAGGTCGCCCTTGTTCTTCCCGCAGATGACCACCACAAAGCTATCCTTGGGCAGTCGGCGCAGCAGTTTCAGGGCCAGGGTCGTCATCGGCCCGCAGCCAATGGAGCCGCTCATCACCAGCACCATCTCCCCCTGCTGGGGCAGGTGCAGCAACCGCCGGGCCACATTCCGGTCCACATGGGCGGCCATTGCCGGGTTGGTGGGGATGCCCAGCGGCAGCAGGCGATCCTCCGGGATACCCCGGGCGGTAAATTCCGGGATCAGCCGCTCATCCGGAATGACCCAGTAATCAGGCGTGATCTCATCCACACAAGGACTGCAGGTGTAATCGGTAGCGATAAAATAAAACGGCTTTTTATATTCATATTTCCGGCGCAGCCTGGTCAGCATCTCCGCTGGGAACACATGCGGCGTCACTATGGCGTCAAACCCACCCGAAAGCAGGTAGCGGTACAGCTGCGGCACACAGATGGCATTCATCTTGTATTCAAAGGAGGTCTCGTCCTCCCCCAGCACTCGCTCCTCTTTTTTGCGGTAGCCCGCCCCGTATATTTTGGGGAAATACCGGTAGGCGATGGTGTGCAGGTGGCTGATCGCCTCCGAAAAATGCTTGGGCCCAAAGGAAAGAGCATCCGCCACCGCGCAGGTGTGCCCGCGGGATTCCAGCTCCCGGCGCAGGGCTGCCGCCGCGGCATTGTGTCCGCCGCCAGTATTGCAGGTCAGGATGAGAACTTTCATGTCGTTTCGGCCCCCTTTCTTTGGCAGCGCCGCAGCAGGGCGCACAGCCGCGGCCGGTTATACCGTTGGATGATAATACACGGAATGTGAGAGAACCCATACAGCAGCACTACCAATACCGCCATCGGTCCATGAGCAAAGACAAATACCAGCGGCGTTGCCAGCATCAGTACCCAGTGGATGAGCTCCGCCACACAGGTTTCCTGCAGCAGTCGGGTAGCGTTTTCGGCGTCGTTCTGCCCACGAATGGTCTTGGCATATTCATGCCCACCCCAGCGGCTTTTATCCGGCACCCTGTCCTTCCACTTGCGGATCTCCATTTTTTCATAGATCTTGCCGTTTTTCTCCCATGCGCAGGTCTTGTAGGGGAAGCGATCCCAGTGAAACCACCGGCGGGGCAGCAGCTCCCCAATGATCCCGCCGCTGATGCCCAAAGCCGCGATCACCCCCACCGAGATGGTTGCCTGCAGGGCGGCCTCCGGCGCAAACAGCCACAGCGCTCCCAGGATAGCCGCTACGGCCAGACAGATCAAAATGGGCGTCAAGATCGTCATAGGTTTCTCCTTTTTCTCATTTACAGTATGGCGAAAAAAGCTGTAAGAGGTATTATAGCATCGCGGCCGCCTTATTTCCATCCGGGAATATTAACATTATCTTAATTTGGGACACACCGACCTATTTGGGTAAAAAAGGAGGACCCTGCGATCCTCCTCTGTGCTCAGCGGTATTCCGCCGCCTGTCTGGCAATATAGGCCGATTCCGGCAGTGTATATTTCTCCTTGAATTTCACATACATCTCCCGGAACGCATCGCTGTCACGCTTCATTTCGTTCAGGTAGCGGTGGGAGTCCAGCGCGTCGTGCTGCAGCTCGATGACCGCCACCGCAATGTTGGAGCAGTGGTCGGAAATCCGCTCGTAGTCAGTCAGCAGGTCGGTTAGGATAAATCCCAGCTCGATGGAACAGCGGCCTGCCTGCAGGCGTGCCAGATGATTCTGCTTGATCTCCTTGGTCAGTGCGTCAATGACCTGCTCCAACGGCTCCACATGGTGGGCCATCTCATGGTCGGTATTGATATAGCAATCGGTTGTCAACTGCAAAATCTCCCGCACCGCAGCGGAAAGCACCCCCAACTCCCGCCGGGCCTCCTCCGAGAAAAACAGCGATTTGATCTCCAGCTCCTTGCCGGCCTTTACCAGGTTCACGGCGTGGTCGCCCAGCCGCTCAAAGTCCCCGATGGCGTGCTGCATTTTCCCCACGCGGCGGCTATCCTGCTGGGAAAGCGCCTGCGCCGAAAGGTACACCAGGTAGGTATCCAGCCGGTCCTCATACAGATCCAGCGTATCCTCCTGCTTCAGTACCACCTCGGCGTCCTGCTCATTGTAGGCGCCGATGAGCGAGATCGCCCGTTCCAGTGAATCCCTTGCCGTCCCGGCCATCCGGAAGGTATAGTGGTCACACTCCTGCAGCGCCACCGAAGGGGAGCGGAGCAGCAGCAGGTCAGGCGCGTACTGCATGGAGTCCTTAGGTGCCGTTTCGTCTTTGGCCTTCACCAGCCACTTGCCCAGCTTCACCAGGTACTTGGTAAATGGCATCAAAATGGCAGTAATAGCCAGGTTATAGATGGTATGCACCATGGCAATATTCCATGGTGTCACTGCAATATGGATAAAATCAAGCTGAAGCACCGAGGTGATCAACAGGTACAACGGCAGGCAGATAACAGTACCAATGACCTTGATGGAAAAGTGGATGACCGCCACCCGCTTGGCCTTGTAGCTTGTCCCAATGCTGGAAATCAGCGAGGTGGCGCAGGTGCCAATGTTTAGGCCCATCACCATGGGAATGACCATCTCATAGGTTAGGCTGCCGGTCAGCGCCAGCGCCTGCAGAATACCCACCGAGGCCGCCGAGCTTTGAATCACGGCGGTAAACAGGGTGGCCACCACCAGGCCCAGTAACGGGTTACGCAGCCCCGCTAGGATCGCCGAAAACTCCGGCATCTCCGCCAGCGGGCTTACCGCGTCGCTCATCACCACCATGCCGTACATCAGCACTGTAAAGCCCACCAGCACCGTACCAATGCTCTTTTTCTTATCGTTTTTACACACCATCATCATCACTACGCCGATGATGGCTAAAATGGGCGAGAAATTTTCGGGCTTCAGCATCTTCAGCCACACATTCCCGCTTTGAATGCCGGAAAGGGAGAGGATCCACGCCGTCAGCGTGGTGCCGATATTCGCGCCGAAGATGACATACAGCGTCTGGCCAAATTTCATGATCCCGGAATTGACCAGACCCACCAGCATAACCGTGACTGCCGAGGAGGACTGCACCGCTATGGTAATGGCCGCGCCCAGCAGCAGGCTCACCCAGGGGCTCGCTGTCATTGTTTTCAGCAGCTGCTCCAGCTTACCGCCCGCCATCTTTTCCAGGTTACTGGACATCACATTCATACCGAACAGGAAAAAGGCCAGACCCAGCACCAGCCGCAGAAGCGCAAAAATATCCATGTCTTCTTCTCCTTCGGGCATCCACCCGCCTATTACTTCATCTTTGCATACTGTTTTATTGTAACTCATTTGGGGGAAAGTTGTCCAGTCAATTTGCCGCAAAGGATGCATTTTCCCCATATTTGTGCAGTTGCATAAATATAGGGCAGGCCCGGCGGCCCGCCCTATATTTTTTGCCGAATATTCAGTTCATGCGCCGGCGCTGAGCTCGCCTGCGCTGCTTGGCACGGCGGCGCCGCCGCGCCATAAAGTACGCCCGCAGCACAAATAGGATCACGATCAACGCCCCCAGCACTATGCCAATCCATTTCAGCACCGTCAGCACCACAGAGCCGCTGCCGGCCGTCGTGACATCATCCTTTGGCACATCCTCCACGGGGGCATAGGTCTCCACAGTGTACTCCATTGGGAAAGTTCCCACCAGCTCACCACCGCACCACAGCTCCACCTGCGGGTCTATGCGTTCTCCCACCTTATATCGGCTGGGGATATTATATTTCAGCGCGATGCTCTCTACCGCCGTTCCCTTCGGCACCAGCACATCCAGGTCCCCGGTCGCCGCTATATGCACCATCCCGGCAGTATTGGTCAGGCTCCCCACCGGGATATCATACGCCGCTATCTCATCGGTCTTTACCGAAACCATGCTGTACCGTTCAAAGCAGTAGTCAAAAAGCGCTATGGTGTCCTTGTACTTGCCCCACTTGTCGCTGCAGTCCAGCACCACGCACAGCAAAGAAAGTCCATCCTTCTCCGCCCAGGTCACCGCCGTATGCTGCGCCTCGGTGGTCCAGCCCAGCTTGCCGCCCTTGGCGTAGGGATAGTAGTAAGCGCTTTCCACCAACATATGGTGGTGGGTACCGATGTTTCTTGCCACATCCTTTTTGTTGGTCTTGGGGATGGTATACTCCGTCGCGCAGAAATATTCCTCAAAGCCCGGCACCGTCATCGCCCACCGGGTGATGCGCGCCATATCATAGGCAGTGGTATAGTGGTCCTTATCCGGCAGGCCGTGCGCGTTGGTAAAGTGGGTATCGCTCAGTCCCAGCGCCGCCACCTGCTGGTTCATCAGCTCCGCAAAGTCGGTCAGGCTCCCGCTCACCGCCTGGGCTATGGCATTGGCGCAGTCATTGGCGGATTCCACCATCGCCCCATACAGCGCATCCTTCAGGGTAATGATCTCCCCCGGCTCCAGCGCCAGGTGGGTGGTCTCGCCCCACTTCCATACATCGCTTACCGTTTCCTGAGAAACGGTGATGCGGTCCTCCGGCTTGGCGTAGGTCAGCCCCAGCGCTGTGGTCAGTATCTTGGTAATGCTGGCCGGATACTCCTTCTCGTACATGTTTTTTTGCAGCAACACCTGCCCGGTCTTGGCGTCCATCACCACATAGGCATTGCTGTAGGTTTCCGGCACATCATCCTCCGCTGCCATGGCCGGTGTTATCAGGCCGGTTGTTATTATCATCATCGCTGCCAGCAGCAGCGCCGTTACTCTCTTCATTCTGTTCGTTCTCCGTTAAAATGGGGTATATTTTTATTATAGTGCCCACTGCCGCGAAAGTAAATGAACTGTGCATGAATTTTGATTGATTTTTTCCAGCTGGTATGATAGAATACTTTAGTAACCTCAAAAATGCTGGAATAGCTCAGCCGGTAGAGCAGCTGATTCGTAATCAGCAGGTCGCGTGTTCAAGTCACGTTTCCAGCTCCATTCTCCCTGCCTTCGGGCAGGGAGTTTTTCTTCCCCCCCGCTCCCCTTGCGTCCGACCGCGTTTTATGCTATCCTTAAATAAATATATCCATCAAGAAAAGAAGGTGCCCCTTATGTCCCTGCAGGAATCCGGCGAAATGTATCTGGAAACCATCCTTGTTCTCTCTCAACGCACAGGCTTTGTCCGCGCCATTGATATCGGAGAGGAAATGGGCTACTCCAAGCCCAGTGTCAGCCGCGCTGTCGGCATTTTGCGGCAGGGGGGCTATATCCATGTGGCGGAAGATGGCGGCATCACCCTCACCGAATCCGGCCGGGCCGTGGCGGAAAAGATCTACGAGCGTCATCGCCTGCTCACCAGCTTTTTGGTCAAACTTGGCGTTGACGAAAAGACCGCTGCGGAGGACGCCTGCAAAATGGAGCATGTCATCAGCGATGCCTCCATGGAGGCCATCAAGCGCCACGCCATGGGCCACATCCAGTAAGTTCACCAGGAGGTACGGCTATGCACGAGATCAAATGTCCCAAATGCGGCGAAGTCTTTACCGTGGATGAATCCGGCTATGCAGCCATCGTGGGTCAGGTACGGGATGAAGAATTTCACCGGGAGCTGGCCCAGCGGGAAAAGCAGCTGGCCGCCGAAAAAGAAAAAGATCTGGCCCTGGTACGCACTCAGGCCGCCCGCTCTCAGGAGCAGTCCGAGGCCCAGCTGCAGCGGCAGATCGAAGAACTGAAGGCCCAGCTTCTCTCCCAGCAGGCCCAGCGGGAGCTGGCCGTACAGAAAGCCCTGGAGCAGCAGACCGCCGACCTTTCCGCCCGGGATCAGACCATTACTGAACTACAGGCCCGCTTGAACGCAGCCCAAACCGAGCGGGAGCTAGCCATCCAAAAAGTGACCTCCGAGAAAAAGGACGAACTGATCGAAAGTCAGCGGGAAATCGATAAGCTGAACTATCAGCTGAAGGAAGCCGCAGCCGCCAGCCGGGAAAAGGAGCAGGAGCTGCGGGAAAGCTACAAGCGGGAGCTCAGCAGCAAGGATGAGGTCATCGCCTATTATAAGGACCTCAAAACCCGCCTTTCCACCAAAATGGTGGGAGAAACGCTGGAACAGCACTGTGAGATCGAATTCAACCGTCTGCGGTCCGCCGCTTTCCCCAACGCTTACTTTGAGAAGGACAACGACGCCCGCACCGGCAGCAAAGGCGATTACATCTTCCGGGAGTCCACCTCCGATGGCATCGAATTTCTCTCCATCATGTTCGAGATGAAAAACGAGATGGATACCACCGCCAGCAAAAAAAAGAATGAGGATTTCTTCCGGGAACTGGATAAGGACCGTCAGGAAAAGGGCTGCGAATATGCCGTCCTGGTCTCCCTGCTGGAGCCGGACAGCGAGCTGTATGGCGGCATCACCGATGTCAGCTACCGCTACCCCAAAATGTATGTCATCCGCCCTCAATTCTTCATTCCCATTATTACTCTTCTGCGGGGTTCAGCTCTCCATACGGTGGAATACCGCCGGCAGTTGGCGGAGATCCGTAATCAGAATATCGATATCTCCCACTTCGAGGAGGAAATGAACGACTTCAAGACCCGCTTCGGCCGCAATTACGATTTGGCCAGCCGCAAGTTCAAAACCGCCATCGAGGAGATCGATAAAACCATCGACCACCTGCAAAAGACCAAGGACGCCCTGCTCTCCTCCGAAAATAATCTCCGCCTGGCCAATGATAAAGCCCAGGAGCTTTCAGTCAAGCGCCTGACGAAAAACAATCCCACCATGCAGGCCAAGTTTAAGGAGCTGGAAGCCGCCAAAACGCCTCCCCTGCCGCAGGAACCAAACGAATAACAAAATCAGCACCGTGGAACTGCTCCTCGGTGCTGTTTTCATTCTTCCGCGCACTCTCCACCCCCGGCGGGCACCCCTGCGCTCCCCAGGGCCGCGCCTCCGCTGCGCTTCGGGCAGCCCTTTCCCGCTCCGGTGCGCCCGCCTGCCTTTTCCCTGCCGCAGCTCATATGCACCGTTCGCAGTACTCCGCCACATCAAAGGGATCCAGCCCGCTGTCCTTCCTCAGGTACAGCGGGTGGTGCGGGTGCCCCTTCACCGAGCGCTTCCCCGCCGTGACCCACCGGGCGCCGTGCCGCTCTCCGGCCGCTATCATATCCTGCACACAGCTTTTCAGGTAGGGACGCATCTCTATGATGTTCCCCCAGGCCGCCCATACCGTCGGCTCCTTACTCAGTCCCAAAATATACTCGAAAGCCTCCATATTGGCCCGGTGCAGCCGCTCATCCCGCTCCCGCGCCATATCCTGCGGCCGGGTAGCCCGCTGCGGGTACACATTAAACATAATAAAGCTGTCGTACCCATTTCCCAGCGCGATCCGCTCCACCGATTTCAGGGTATTATCCAGGTGGTCCGGCTCCGCCGTGGAGGGGTTCACCCCAATGCAGATGAGCGGTTTCTCGCCCTTGGTGCCCAGAACATATCGGTACTCCGTGTAAAAGTCCGGCACATACAGCCACCGGCCGGTATCGTAGTCCGCCTCCCGGCCGCTTTGGCGCATCGCCTCGGCAAAGGATAATACCTCCATCTCACTGGTGGCTATGGTAGGGATATGCATACTGGCACCTCCGGGAAAAATACTTTTCCCCATCATAGCGTATTTTTCCCCAAACGGCAAGTCCCTCTGTTTTCCCCTTACTTGCCCATCTCCTCCCGCAGCCGCTCTATGGCGTGCTTCTCCAGCCGGGAAACATAGCTCCTGGAGATCCCCAGCTTCCTGGCCACCTCCCGCTGTGTCATCGGCGGCCGGTTATCCAGCCCGTAGCGCAGCCGCAGCACCCGCTGCTCCCGTCCCTCCAGCACCCCAAAGACCTTCCGTAGTTTTTCAGCTTTCAGCGTTAGATCCAGCCGTGTAATGATATCCTCCTCATCGCTCACCAGCTCCATCAGCGTCAGGCTGTTGCCGTCCCGGTCGGTATCCAGCGGGTCCTCCAATGAAACATCCCCCGCCGTCTTCCTTCGCGCCCTAAAATACATCAGAATCTCATTCTCAATACACCTAGAAGCATAAGTCGCGAATTTTGTCTTCTTCTCCAAGTTATAGGTCTCCACCGCCTTTATCAACCCTATCGTCCCTATCGAGATCAGATCATCCTGCTCCCCGCTCACCGCGTAGTACTTCTTCACGATGTGCGCCACCAGTCGCAGATTGTGCTCCACCAGCTCGTTCCGTGCCGCCCGGTCTCCTCGGCTCATCCGCTCCAGGCAGTCCCGCTCCTGCTTAGCCGTCAGCGGCCGCGGGAATGAACCTGAAGTCGAAACATGCAGCGTCAGCAGCCACAGCCCGCCCAGCAGCGTCAGTACCATTGCTCCCAGCATCACTTATTCCCCCCTCTCTCTTTAGAGGGTATGCCCCGCCGACAGAAAAATGCCAGTCCCGCCTCAAATGGACAAAGCCCTCCGCCCGCTTTGCCCCTCCGCCCAAAATACCGCCCGATCCCTGTCGGATACTTGATATTTTTGCCGCCTTATAATAAAATTAGTCTATCCTAATTTTAATTGCCACATGTCAAGGGAAAGGATTATCACTATGACTTTGAATGAACTCAAAACCGGCTCCTCCGGTATCATCACGGCCGTGGGCGGCGATGGCCCGCTACGCTGCCGCCTTTTGGATATGGGCCTCATCCCCCACACCCGCGTCACCCTGCAAAAGGTCGCCCCCATGGGCGATCCCATCGAGATAAGGGTCCGCGGCTATGAGCTGACCCTGCGGGTGGAGGAAGCCCAAAAGATCGAGGTAAAGGAGGCCGCGGAAATATGATCTTCGCATTGGCCGGCAATCAGAATTGCGGCAAAACCACCCTGTTCAATGCCCTCACCGGCTCCAATCAGCATGTCGGCAATTTTCCCGGCGTCACCGTCGATCAGAAAATGGGCGATATCCGGGGCGAGAAAAATTGCTCCGTCGTCGATCTGCCAGGCATCTATTCGCTGCGGCCCTATACCCAGGAGGAGATCGTCACCCGGGATTTCATCCTGAATCAAAAGCCGGATGGCATCATCAATATTGTGGATGCCACCAATATCGAGCGCAATCTCTACCTTACTTTGCAGCTTTTGGAGCTGCGGGTCCCCATGGTACTGGCCCTCAATATGATGGATGAGGTGCGCGCCAACGGTGGCTCCATCGATGTGCAAAAAATGAGCGCCGCCCTCGGCATTCCGGTGGTGCCCATTTCCGCCGCCAAGGGCGAGGGTGTATCGGAGCTTATCACCCAGGCGCTCACCGTCGCCCGGGGCAAAATCCTACCCAAGGTCACAGATTTCTGCACCGATGATTCCGCCGTCCACCGCTGCCTGCACGCCGTTATCCACCTCATCTCGGATCACGCCGAACGGCTGGGCGTCCCCACCCGTTTCTGCGCCGCCAAGCTCATTGAGGGCGGCGATACGCTGGAAAAGGACCTGCGGCTGGATGAAAACGAAAAGGAGCTGCTGGAACACTGCATCGTCCAGATGGAAAACGAAACCGGGCTGGACCGCAATGCCGCCCTGGCCGATATGCGCTATACCTTCATCGAAGGGGTCGTCGCCGCCTCGGTCACCAAGTGCCACGAAAGCCGCGAGCACGCCCGCTCCGTCCGGTTCGATCAGATCCTTACCGGCCGGTACACCGCCATTCCCACCTTTTTGGCGGTCATGTTTCTCACCTTCTACCTCACCTTCCATGTCATCGGCCAGCGTCTTTCCGATCTCCTGGCCGTCGGCATTGATGCGCTCACCGCCCTGGTCGATGGCGCTCTCACTGCCTACGGCATCAATCCGGTGGTCCACAGCCTCATCATCGATGGCATCTTTGCCGGCGTGGGCAGCGTGCTGGTGTTCCTGCCCATCATCGTCACCCTGTTTTTCTTTCTCTCCATCCTGGAAGACACCGGCTACATGGCCCGTGTCGCCTTTGTAATGGATAAGCCGCTGCGCCGCATCGGTCTTTCGGGCCGCAGCATCGTGCCGCTGCTCATCGGCTTCGGCTGCTCGGTGCCGGCCATCATGGCCACCCGCACCGTCTCCTCCGATCGCGACCGCAAAATGACCATTCTCCTCACCCCTTACATGAGCTGCTCTGCCAAAATCTCCATCTACGCCTTTTTTACGGCGGCATTTTTCCCGCAGTACGGCGCCCTGGTGATGATCGCCCTTTATCTTCTCGGCATCCTCATCGGCATCGTGGCGGCCCTCATCATGAATCACACCGCCTTCCGCGGCAAGCCCGTCCCCTTTGTCATGGAACTCCCCAACTATCGGCTCCCCAGCGCCAAAAGTGTAGGGCTGTTGTTGTGGGAAAAAGCCAAAGACTTCCTGCAGCGCGCTTTCACTGTCATTTTCCTGGCCACCATCATCATCTGGTTCCTGCAAAGCTTCGATACCCGCCTGAATGTCGTGTCGGATAGCTCTTACAGCCTGCTGGCGCTCATCGGCCAATGGATCGCTCCCCTTTTCGCCCCCCTCGGCTTCGCCGATTGGCGCTGCGCCACCGCCCTCATTTCTGGCTTTGTCGCCAAGGAATCTGTCGTCAGCACCCTGGAGGTCCTGCTGGGCGGTGCGGCCGTCACCGGGATGTTCTCTCCCCGGGCCGCCATCAGCTTTTTGGTCTTTACCCTGCTGTATACCCCCTGTGTGGCGGCCATAGCCACCATCCGCCGGGAGCTCGGCTCCACCGTGAAAACAGTCGGCGTGGTAATCCTGCAATGCGGTGTAGCATGGCTAGTAGGCTGGCTGGCCTATGCCATCACAGGGCTGTTCTGATGGGCCCCCTCGATTGGCTGCTGCTGGCAGTAATCGCCACCGGCACATTTTTCGCTCTCCGGGCCGTCCGCCGGGGCCATACCGGCAGCTGCTGTGGCGATTGCGCCCGCTGCCGCCGTACCGATTGCGGTAAGAATTCAAAGACCGGGTAAAACCGCCGTTGCCCTCCCTCAGAAAGGTATCATCCGCCTAAGCCGAAATTTGTATTAATTTTTCAGGAAAACTATTGACTCCTACGCTGCGTAATAGTTTATTGTATCCTTATCGAGCGGAGGGAAAAGCAAATGATGACAGTAAACGAAGTAAGCAAATTGACTGGAGTGAGTATACGCGCTCTGCAATATTACGATGCCATCGGGCTTCTGCCGCCTGCCGGATATACTGAGGCGGGGTACCGGCTGTATGACGATGCAGAGATGGAACGCTTGCAGCAGATTTTACTGTTTAGGGAGTTGGAATTTCCACTAAAAGAAATCAAACGCATCCTCGATTCTCCCAATTTTGATCAAAGCAAAGCGCTGGAGCAGCAAATTGAATTGCTTACGATGAAAAAGGAGCATCTCGAAACTCTCATTCTTTTCGCTCGAGGAATAAAAGTAATGGGAGTAAACTATATGGATTTCAAAGCATTTGATACCAAAAAGATCGATGAGTACTCTAAGCTCGCCAAAGAGCAGTGGGGTCACACAGCAGAGTACAAAGAGTATGAAGAAAAAACAAAGGACTGGACAAAAGATGACGAAGCTGCCGTCGCAGATGAATTTATGAAAATATTTGTTGAGTTCGGACAGATGAAAAAAATGAACCCATCGGATGAACCGGTTCAGGCACAGGCAAAAAAACTCCAAGATTATATTACAGAGCATTTTTATACCTGCTCCCCCAAAATTCTGAACGGACTCGGAAAGATGTACGCCAGCGGAGGAGAACTTACCGAAAGCATCGACACTGCCGGTGGAACAGGTACTGCTGAATTTACTAGCAAAGCCATCGAGCATTATTGCGGGTAATCTGCTTTTTTGACTGCCTGCCGTTTAGCCGTGCGGCTATACCCGCTGCTACTGTATCACCCGCAGCAAACCAAAAATCAACCGGCAAAACCGCTTTTTATGGCCCCTGCAAAATCCGGGATGCCGACCGCAGGCCAAACCGCCCTCCGGGCGGTTTCAGCGGGCGAAGCCCGCTGGCCCCGGCTTCGCCGGGGCGG